>Ga0268280_1000251_pt1 | contig 49967 bp, 40 predicted proteins | sample saktaG_9_FD_190139 | JGI IMG/M metagenome (GOLD analysis project Ga0268280, IMG submission 190139) | Saline water microbial communities from Sakinaw Lake, British Columbia, Canada - sak_2011_5_24_40m | ecosystem: Environmental > Aquatic > Non-marine Saline and Alkaline > Saline ...
CGCCTATCGCGCATGGTACCAAGGCCAGGTCTTCGCCTTTGAACGCGCGCTCGATGCCGACTACCGCCGGCAAGTGCCGCACATCACCACCCCCGCCCTGTATTATCATTGGCGCTCGTGGGGTATGCCCTTCGAGGGCTTGTATTTCCAAACCGCCGAGGCTTGGAATGCCCATTGGTCAAAAGTGCGGAACCTGCCCTTCGAAGGCTTCCCCTTGCCCAATATCACTGATAAAAAACTGATCGCCGCCATCCCGCGCTGGACCAGCACCGAAGATGGGCTCGCCACCAATCTGCTCGCCCAAACCGGCTTGACTATGATGCTGCCCGCCTTCGGCGCCGTTGCCCCGCAGTCCGCGCCCTATTTCAACTTGTGCGCCGCCCGCAACACCGCCATCAAAATAACGCCGCCCCTCGCCGCGCCAACCCAGCTTGGGCGTAAAGACCGCCCGCCCTTGTTCGCCGGCCAAACCATGTATCACTCGCGCCAGTTCAGCATGTACGAACCGTTGCTCGCTTTCTGCACGGCCAATCCGCGCTACCTGGCGTTCGATCAATCGCACCAGCCCTGCTTTCCGTTTCCCGATTACACCCGCCGCTTCCTCGCCAATTTCCTGGCCCTGCCGGCCATTCCCTTGCAGCGCGTCCCGCAAACCGGTGACGCCGCCCAGCTGTGTGTCCAGGTCGGCCAGCTCGGCAGCAATGTCTATGTCGCCATTGCCAACCCGACCTTTCTGCCGGTCGAGGCCAAAGTTTTCATCCCCGGCGTGCGTGCCCAAGCCATTACGCCGCTGGTCGGCGCCGCGCGGCAATTGCCGTTTTTCATAAGCAATGACGGCGTCTCGCTCAGCATCGCGCTGGATACTCTGGAACTATACTGTCTGCGCGTGGAGCAATAATGGCGGCCGTCCCGACCAACGCGCACCTCACCCACGTCGCACCGCAGGCGCGCGGCTGCATCCTGACCCTGTTTGTGTGGCTGGGCGTGAATGCGATCCTGGCCGCCATCCTGCTCGGCATCTTCGCCCTCTATGCCAGACCCATTCTCACCCATCTCGCGCATGTCACCTTTGCCACCGTCGCGCCGCATTACCTCGCCCTGCTGGATCCGCAGCACTCGGCCGTCGAACGCTGCGCCTTCTCGAATGCCTATCAGCAGGTCACCGCCATCATCGAAACCAATGCGCTGGTTTTCACCCCGCCGCCCGTGCTGCAAACGTTTAACGGGCTGATGTTCGCCACCAAGGATCAGCTGATTACTCGCGCCGAAAGCGCCGTCTTTGTCTCGAATGTCGCCGCCCTGGCAGCCGCACCTGCATCACCGTCAGCGGAGCACACTCCATGAAAATGTTTCTGCCCGGCTGCATGTTGTTCTGTGCAATGGTCGCCCAGACGGTCGCCCCGGCGCTCAACCCAGCCCCAACCACCAATCAACAATCAACGATCAACGATCAACGATCAACAACCACCAGCACCGCCTTCGCCTTCGCGCCCGGCCATTTCACCCTCATGCTGCCGTCCTATTGGACCGTGCTGCCGGAGCAGGCCTTGCTCAAATATCTGGACACGGTGCGCGACACGCTGCCCGGCCGCGCCGTGCCCAACTATGTCCTCGCCTTGCAGCGCAAAGCGTTGTTTGATTTCGCCCTGCCGTACGTGTTGGTCGAGCTTGATTCCGGGCCACAGCCCACCCGCGTGCAAGTTGAGGGCGAAGTACTTGGTTTTCAGAATTCACTTGCCCTGGCGTATGGCGCCCTGCATCGTGCCGGCAAATTTGGCGAAGTACAAGTCCAGCCTGCCGTGTACGACGACCAGCAGCACATCATTATTGGACGCTACAGTTTGGTGCGCGGCGAAGACAAGCGCCGGCTCGCCTGTGTTACTGCCATTTTCCCCTATCGCGCCGGTTTCGTGCGCCTGCACGGCTTCATGGCCTACGAGGACCAGGCCACTTACGCGCCCGTGCTGGACGAAATCATCACCGGTCTGCGTTTCGATCCGGGCTATGCCTATCAACCGGCGCCGGTGACGGTTTCGCCGCTGGCCAAGCATCGCACGTTGTTCTTGGGCGGCTTGGTCTCGCTGATGGGCGTGTATCTGGTCCTGCGTTTCGTGGCCGCGCGCGGCAGTCGCCGGGCATAAGTTGCCCCGCCGGCGTTCAATCGACATTTTTTGTCGTTTGCAGACCACCGTTATAGTCGTTTGTTATCATCGTGGCAATGCGCCAGCGCGATCACGCGAGCGAAGGAGCGAGTGGCGCGCAAAATGCCGCAGCTGTACGCATTCCGTCTGCTTCTCGAATAATTAACAAAGTCAATAGTCAAGTATCCTGACCCGATAATCCTTATATGTGAACGGCTGACACTAGTCTGTTTCTATGGTAAAACGAACAAATGAAGAATAGAGTTTCACTAGTTATACACATAATAGTGGTGCTTGCTATTGTTTACGCAGTCTGGTGTTGTGTCAGAAATGTAAGCAAAACTTTTGACGATGTCTGTGAGAAAGTTTTCAGTCCAGTCTATGATTGGTTCTCTAAGAGTTGACCGTATGTCTGGCGTATTTCCCTGCACTTAAGGAAATTCGCTGGTGGCCAACGGATTTATGGTTGGGAAGTTGCAACGGTGTGCATCATCACATTCTTGGCCGGAATAGGGTCATACATTGATAGTTGATCCCGCCGTTGGCGGAAGTAGCCAGGCCAGCTTTAGCAGCGGTGGCCAGCAACACCATCGGGGGGTGAGTGCCTGGCGCGAAGTTTCAACTTACTAATGAGTGCGGCTTCAATTCTGCAGCGTCCTTGTAGCCGCCCGCGGTGAGGGCGGCTTCTGCAGCCGCGGTCACCGCCCGCGGCCACAATTGGCATGACAGCAAGTAAGCGCGCTCATTACTAAGCGGATACTATCTGCGGCAATCCGCCGGACGCTACCTCAGCCCGTCATCATTTCACGCAGCTCGACCACGCGCCGCTCTTGCCGCGCTTTCTCGGCCGCGAACACGATCCGGTGCGTGCGCAATGACTCGTGCACGCTGGTGCGCACCAGGCTCGGATCGTTGGCGTGCAGCGCGCGCAGCCAGTCGAGCATCAGACGTTCATCGCCACCGCCATGGCCGCCGTGCTCCGCCGCGACGTGGATGCGTTCCTCGTTGCCGCTGGCGAAATCGCGCACGGTGATGTCGCCGTCATACAGCGCCTCGCCTTCGGTGCCGTTGACGCGGATCATGCGGCTGCCACGTTGGGTAAACGCGGTCATGGTGAAAGTGGCCGTCATGCCGCCGCTGAACTCCAGCGCCACGACCTGGTGGTCAACCACATCGTTGCCGCAGCGCCAGACGCAGCGCCCGTAGGGGCCGTCCACCATTGCGCGGTAGTGCGCCTCGCGACTGTGATCATGCGAACAGACCGCGGCTGGCCAGTGCTCGCGGTTGACGTCAACGTAGTGGCGGATGGCGGAATATTTGCAGTCGGGCTCGATGGCGCACGCGACGCAGCGTGCCGCAGAGCCCGCGGGCGCCTGCTCGGGCCGGAAGTGCGTCAGTGAGCCGAACGAACTCACCCGCTCGCATTCCTCATCCGTCAGCGACGCGATGTAGTCCAGATCGTGACAACTCTTGGCCATCAGCATGAAGGTTGCCGTACGGCTGTCGCCCCAATTGCCGCGCACAAAGCTGTGCGCCTGATGCCACCACGCGACCTGCTCAATTTGGTCAAGCGTCATGACGCGCCCGATGCGGCCTGAACGCACAATGTCGGCCAACAGGCGTTTGCCTTTGTGGTAGCGCAATGAATGGCAGACGATCGTAATCGCCTTGGCGCGCGTCGCGGCGGCGGCGATCGCTTCGCAATCAGCCAGCGTGACGGCCATGGGCTTCTCGAGAAAGAGATGGCAGCCCTTGTCCAGGCAGGCAATCGCCGGCTCGGCATGCTCACGGTCGAGCGTGGCGACGATGACGGCATCGGCCAGTTTCGGTTGGGCAACCAGTGCGCGCCAGTCGCGAAAGACCCGCTCGTCCGGCAACTGCCACAGCGCGGCAATGTCGCGCCGGTATGCGTCGCGCGGCTCGGCCACGGCGACCACGCGCGCCAGATGCGAAAACGAATGCTTGATCATCTCGGCAAAACCGCGGCCGCGGCCGCCCGCGCCGATCACCGCGATACTGATGGGTGTTTGCTGCATATCCAATTTCCAAAAACTGTTAATCCGTTCGGGTGCGGCGTGCCAGAACTGCCAGCACGATAGCGCCGCAGCATTATACCAGAATCCACCTGCACATGGCGTTCGAAGCGCCACTGGCACGGCTTTTCTGCAACAAGGGTGGGCAACGCGGACGTCGTGCGGGCACGTATCCCAATCGGTGCAGTGCAGTTGGGCGCACTGCCGCTTGCTCTGGAAACAGCCAACTGGTATACTGATGTGTTGATAGGGTCTGCTTGCGCACATCAACACCGATGTGTCGTCTTAGCAGCGCAACATTAGAGAGCCACACACCTTCATTTTCACAGCCACGCGGCTCAGCCACAGGAGCTCATCATGAACACGCTGCAATTCATGCGCATCATCATTTTGATCGTCAGCATCGCGGCCTTAGTCAAAGGTTTGCTGATGTTATTCTTGCCTGGCGTGGCGGCCAAGATCATGCGCTGGTGGCTCAACTTGCCGATCAGGGTGTTGCGCGTACTGGGATCGCTAACCATCGTGCTCGGGTTGGTCTGCATTGTGGTAACCGCCATGACCGTGAACAGCATTGCGGCTGTAACGCTGGTGTTGGGCACGCTCTGGATCGTGGCCGGCATGGCCTATCACGCGCCCGAGTTGCTGCGCAGCCTGGCGCAGCCGTGGACGTCCGGCAATCCCGTTTGGCTGCGGATCAGCGGCGTGGTTGCCGTGCTAGTCGCGTTGGCATTGCTGCTGCTGCTGTATTATCGGTGACCGTGCCGAGTATGGAAGGATGGAAACTCGCTGCGTCAGCAGATGAATTTGGTCGCTGCGAACAAATTCCTCAATAAGGCCTACTCGATACTGATCCGCACGCAGGTGTCGTCGGTGTCATCAACCACATTGACCAGCTCGACCGGCCCGTCTGCGGCGCAGGCGCGCAAGGCCTCGACCAATTGCTCGGCCGGCATCTGCTCGAAATCGAGGCCCTTCTCGCGCAGGCTGGCCCGCGCGCTTTCCGGCAGATGCACGCTGACATAGCCGCCAAGTTTCAGCACCGCGCTGGCGACGCTGAGCGGCACCGTGATGTTGACGCGCGACGTGCCTGATTCTGTCACCATGACGCGCAGCCGCCGCCCGCCCGCCCGCGCCGGCGCCGGCTCGGTCTCACAGATCGCCGGCGCGGCCGTCCGGCGCGTCATGATGTTCCACACCATCACGGCACCAATCACCACAAAGACGAGCGGCCAGTCGCGCTCCCATGCCAGCAGGTTGTGCGGAATGATGCCGCGATTGCTCAACAGCCAGGCAACGCCGACCAGAATCCACAGCACGGCCCACACCAGGCCACGCGATGCACGCTGCTTGCTCATGACAGCTCCTTGCGTTAGATTACAAACGCAGTTCTATTTCATCTGTAGCTGCCCCTTCAGGGGCGGCAACGGTCGCAGCACCCGCGGTCAACGCCCGCGGCTACAATAAGGCGCGGCTTGTTTGTAGCCGGTCGCGTTGAGGCCGGCTACTGCTGCCTGTAGCCACGCCGCTGCGCGGCGTGGCGCAGCACCGCGGTCAACGCCCGCGGCTACAATGACCACGCCTGAAGGCGCGGCTGCTTCAGCGGCGGCGGCGTACCTCTCGTTCATCTCTTGTCCTCTTCGTCAAAACTGTGCGCGCGCTCAGCGCGCGCGCCGCATCTTCGCCGCCGTCTCGCCGCCGTTTTGCAGGAACAGCAGCGGTTGCGGCCGGTCGGTGCCTTCGACAAACTGCGGACGGGCGGCCCACGGCGTGCCGGAGAGCACATTGGCCAGGTCCATCCAATATTGGAGGCGCGCGGGTTTGAGATTCCAGGTCATGTGCAAATGGTTGGCCGGCGCATAGTGCTTGTATTCGAACATTGAGGCGTATTTTGGTACGACAAACGTGTGCGGCCACGTCGGCGACGAGGTATGGCAGACGGCGTGACAGAGCGGGTCGGGCAGATCAATCGTGCCGGCCTCGTCCCAGAACATGGTGAACAAGTTCGTGGTCGCGCTGTAGGCCAGGCGGCCGGCGATGCCCTCGATACCGCCGGGCGTGACAAACGTGACTGAATTGCCCATACCCGGAAAATAGCCCGGATCGGCCAGCGGCATGCTGATCCCGCGCATGATGTCGGCGATGCGCGCGCCCGGCTTCTGGGCCCAGTCAAACGAGGCGCTGCCGGAGTTGTCGCCGTCCACCAATCCTTTTTGCTCCCACAGCGTCGTACCTTTCAGGCCGGCCAGACCAAGTTTCTTGGCCAGGGCCTTGAGTTCCCACGCTTCCCAGACTTTGCGGAAGTCCATAAACAGCGGCGGATTGCCGCCCGAAAGCCAGGTGTAGAACAGCATCGTCAAGAGCCCCTGCGCGTCGGCCTCGGTCGCGTACGGCAGCGCGGGTTTGCGCCCGTTGTGATCGAAACTCGCATTGAACAGCGATTCCATGCAGTCGGCGACGGGCAGTGGAACGCCGCGCCGGTCCGAGCCCCATTCGAGCTGGCTCATGAAGCCACCGCCGACGGCATTCAGCTCGGCCATTAGATCGCGCACGATCAGGTACATCGCCAGGCTTTGGTTGAAACGGGCACTGTCAATTTTCTTGGGCAATTCAATGCGCGAGCCCAGATGTTTGTCGAGCCAGGCGCGCAAGGCGACCAGCTCTTTCTCGTCATAGGCCTTCTTAGCCAGCATGTCGGCCAGCAGTTTCATGTCCAGCCGCGTGATCTCGATACCAAAGGTCGTGCGCGTCGGAATAATATGTTGGAGGGCCGTCTCCATGCCCATCGAGTCGTGGCCGAAGAGCACGACCCGGCGGCCCTTCAAGCCGACAAAGGTAAGCGCGGCGTAGCACCAGTCAACCAAGGCGGTAGCGGTGCCGGCCGTCATTTTCGGATTGGCGCCGGTGTCGGCCCAGGTGCCGACGTTGATATGCACCAGCCGGCCATACTGCGAGATCGCGCCGCTGGCGGCATGGGTGAAGACGACGCCCGGCCTGGGCCCGCTATTGCCGCAGGTCAGGTTGAGCGGCGTATCCATCGGAAAATGGGACAGGAGCGAGATCAGGCCGAGTTGCGGAAACGCCCAGGTGTCGGGCGTGCACACCAAAATGCTGACGCCCTGCTGCTTGAATTGCTGCGCGACAATGTCGGCTTGGCGCTCGCCGTCAACGAGCGTGGCGGCCCAGACAACCGGCGGCGCGGCCCCGTCCGGCAGGCGCACGTGCGCGGCGATGAGTTCGGCGGACAGGCGCACAATATTCTGGGCGCGGGTGCGCGACGCCGGGTCAATGCGCGGGTCGCAGGTGGCAAAGACGCCGATGACCGGCATGGAAGGCACATACGTTTTTGTTGCAGGGAGTTTGATCAGTGTGCTCATGACAGAGGTTGGATGGTGGATTACTTGGCGTGGTGGCGTTGTGCTGCGAGCGCCGCGGCCCGCGCGCGGCGCGGCAGGAGCACACTGTGCAGCCAGGCGTCAAGGTGCGCGGGGGTGAATTCGGCGTGCAAGATGTCCGTCAGGCGCGCCAGCGGGATTTCCGCGCGCGCTTTGTCGAGATGCCCGCCGGCGCTGCCAAACGCGCCGAGTTTTTGACGCGCAATCCGTCCGACGTTGACACCATACATGCCGCTGCGGAAAACCACATACAGCCTCTGCTCAAACACGCCGGCGACAGCAACCCAGTGCACGCCGCCAAAGCGCGCGAGAAAATCAGCGACATGGACACAGGCGTCCGGCTGCGGAATCTCGCCCAGACAGACCAGCGCGCGCTTGTCATCCTGCGCCAGCGCGGCGAGCCCGCGTTGATACAACGGGCGATACGCGCCGGGAATCTGGGTCTGCTCGAGCCAGCGCAGCGTTTCCACGTCGGCCTTGCGATAGAGATAGCTGATGGCCGCCATGTCTTGCGCCGAGGCCGCCCGCGTTAGTTTGTCGGTATCGATCCATAGGCCATACCACAAGCCCGTCGCCAGGCGCTTCGGCAGCGTGTCACCGGCGCACAAAATGTACTCCAGCAGGATCGTGCAGGTGGAACCATAGCTGACGCGAATATCGGCGAAGCGCGCCTGGCATTTTGTGCGCTTGGGATGGTGATCAATGACAATGTCAAACGGCACCGCCGGCGCCGGCTGGAAGAAATCCGGTTGGGCATCCACCAGCGCGCGCTTGGTGTAGGCCTGCCAAGCAATCTCGTCCACCACTTTCAACGGGATTTTGAGCACATTGAGGAAGCGCACATTCTGCTCGCGCCGCACCGGCTGTTGCGCGACAATCTCAACCGCGTGCACGCGCGGGCGGAAAATATGGCGCAAGGCCCACGCCGCCGCCAAGGAATCCGGATCCGGTTCGCCATAAATGATAATGCCGAGCGTGTCCTGCGGCGTCACCAATCGGCGCAGCCGTTCCCAGCGCCTCATGGTCTGGTGATTGTGCAGAAAATCCTTGAGAATATGACCGCTCATACGCGCCCTATCACAAAAGCAAGCTTCTTCATAAGAGCTATTGTAGGCAAACCCGGCGGCAGCGTCAAGCGCCATCAATGAATGATGACCGATGACCGATGAAACCTGAAACCTGCAGGTGCGTCGGCTGCTTGGAGTCCCGCCAGCGGCGTGGATCCCGCCAGCGGCGGGATGCGGCGGTGTTCAGCAGCAACCTAAAACCTTATACCTTAAACTTTCACACTGCGCCGCAGCAGCGCGACGGCCAAGCCAAGCCCCAGCACCAGCGCCGGCTCCGGCACAAGACTGCCGGACATCGCCACGGCAAAGCGCACCGGTGTCCACGGCAGATTGTTGCCGGATACAATGATCTTATACGTGCCCGCCGGCGGATTCGTGAGGATAATGCCCTCGACCGTATTGACATGATCGCCGGTCGTAACATTGCCATAAGCATGCATCCACATATCACCCGCCCCCAGCGCCGCCCAGCCGCCGCCTGTGTTGTAGTACGTGCGCGCAACGCCACCAGCATCGCGCGCACTATAGGCCGCGCCGCCGAGCAAGCGCGATCCGACAAAGAAATTCGTTGTGGGCAATGCAACCGAGATGGTGTAGCTGTACATCCAAAAGCCGGCGGGGACAACATTCGTGACTGCAAACAGTATTGCGCCGGGCAGGCCGCCGGACTCGCTCCAGATAAAGGTCGCATTGGTGCCGGCGGCCGTAGCGTAAGTCAGTTGTTCCAGGCGCGTCAGCGTCATGGGCAACTGCGGCGCGGTGAAGCGATTGGCTTCCCACAAAAAGACCGGGCCGGTATAATACATGAGGCTCTCGTCATTGGTGTGATACGCAATGCACGCGCTGGTATTCATGGCCAATGGGTAATTCGTGCGATTGCTCGGATCCACGACGCGCAGGTCAAGATCGTTCATCAAGCCGCCGCCATTCTGGCCATAGGTACGTGTGGACGCCGGGTAATCCGTCCAGGTCAAGTGCACTTTCAGCGGATTGTTGGTGGTGTACACCGTGATATTGGAGGTGAACTCTCCCGCAACACCAAAGGCATTGGTCCACAGGAACATGCGGTAGTTCACATCGCCATAGAAGGCATTTTCAATGTTCAGGCGGCCCCAGCCCTCGACATTATTCGGTACGGGCCCCATTTCTTGCGTGGCGCCGGTGCCGTACTGTCCAGGCATGTTTTCCGTCGCGCCATTCAGCAACATGGCCTTGATCAGGCAGGCGGGCGGATTGGACCAACTGCGATTGACGCGCAAGTATTCGCGCAACACCGCCGCGGCGCCCGAGACCAGCGGGCAGGACATGCTGGTGCCACCGCTGTAGACATAATTTGTCTGGCCAGCCAGCAAGGAGCCCATGCCCCACAGCAGCGCACTCGGGGTTGCCGCGGCATGCGTGCAGACCGAGGCGATGTAGGTGCCGGGCGCGCAAATTTCCGGCTTGATGCGGCCGTCTTTGCACGGGCCGCGGCTCGAAAACGCGGCCATGCCGGTCGGCGCATTCGCGACCGGATCGGCGTTGATCGGCGCACTCGGATAGATAATGGGAGACCAACCGCCCCACGTGCCGGATTCGCCCGTGCGCAGATTTTCGGTGGCGCCCACGGTCATGCAATTCTTGGCTGAACCCGGCCGGCCGACCGAGCCGAGATCCACCACGCCATTGGCCGGATTCGTGTCCACCCCCGCGTTGCCGGCCGAGAAACAGACCAACAGATCCGGCCGGAAAAACGTGATTGTGTCCAAGTCCTTTGACATGCTATCGTACCGGCCGTACAAATCCGAGCCCCAACTGTCCTGATGAATGCGCGCGCCGGCATTGTAGGCTTGGATCAACAGGCCGGTCAAGCCGTTGGGCAGAAGAACTGCGCTGGCCCAGGTCGGATAATTCGAGCCCTGCGCTTGAAACACCAGCCGCGCTTTCGGCGCCATGCCAGCATAGCACGTGCTCGGAAAGCCGTTGGTTTGCGGCCAGGCGCCCGACATCCTGCCATTGCCCAGCACCGAGCCGGCGACATGCGTGCCGTGCCCTGAATACGGATCGCTGGCGCCGTCGCCGAGATTGTCGTAAATCTGCACGATGCGCGTGGCGCCGGCGTTGTCCTGGAAGTCGGCGTGGATCGCCGTCGTGTTGACCCCAATGTCCAAGCCGCTGTCGGCCACCGCCACAATCTCATTGCTGCCGGTGAAATTGCGCGTGCGCCACATGTCGCGCGCGTCCACAATGTCGGCGGCCACGCTGTTGTTCACTTCGTTCAGCGGCGCGTAGTCAATCAGCAGCACATCGGACAACGCGGCGACTTTGCTGATGCCGTCGGTCGGCAGCGTGACGAGCATGGTCTGCGCATCCTGCTCGATGTCGCCCACGGAATCTAATGTGGCAGCAAAGGCCTTCATGTCTGCGCCGGCCACAGGAAAGACGCGCAGGCGAATCGTCGGCCGGGTCGCGGCCCGCCCGCACAACGCCTCCTGTAGAAGGTCGGAGTAGCGATACTCCGGCGCATAATTGCCGACCCAGCGCACGCCGGGCAGTGCGCGCACGGCCGCCAATGCGTTCGGCGCGGCTTTGATGATAAAGGTGTTGTCGGGTATCGCGCCCAGCACGGCCAAGCCTTGTTGCGCCAGCGCGGCGACAGCAGCACCATCAAGCGGCCGGGTGAATTGCACCAGGCGCAGGTCATCTGCCGTGGCACGTTCGGCCGGGGCAAGGTCCACGTTCCGGCCGCGACTGTCGCGCGCGGTGAGCGGATTGACGCGCCGACCGGCGAGCGTGACATATTCTGCCGCCATTGCAGGATTAACACTGACCAGCTGGCGCGGATTGAGTTGTGTGCCGACGACAACCGTTTCCGCTTGTTTCAAGCTTGGCGCTGCGCCGAAGGTGTTGAGGGAAAGGAGCAACAAGGCTGCGACGCTGAGATGGGTGAGTGTTTTCATACGGCCTCCAAAGTAAACGGTAACAAGGGGAACATGGTGACAATAAGTATAGCATATACGCGCGTCCGTGTCAATATGTTGTAAACGAGTACCACAATGCGCATCTGCGAACTTGTCGCGCGGCGCAGTAAGTGCAAAGCAGTCACTAATCCATGTGCGCTTGTCAATCTGGCGGCATTTCGCTATCATGCTAGTGTTATGTATTTGGCACGCTTGCGAATAGAGAATCTGGCGCTGGTCGAGCGCGTGGATGTGGAATTCCCGGATGCGCTGCTGGCCGTCACGGGCGAGACCGGCGCGGGCAAATCCATGATCCTTGGCTCGCTCCAGTTATTGCTGGGCCAGCGCGCCGACACGGACTTGCTGCGCAAAGGCGCGGCGCGCGCCAGCATCGAGGGCGTTTTTGCCTGGGATGGCGCCGCGGATACCGCGAAAAGCCGCATTGCGCAAGCTCTCGCACCTGCCGGCATCGAGCTTGACGGCGACGAGCCCTTGATTGTGCGGCGCGAACTGCACGAGAGTGGACGCAGCCTCGCACAGATCGCCGGCCGCCTGGTGCCGGTGCGCCAACTGGCCGAGATCGCCGAAACATTCATTGACATTCATTCGCAACACGAGCAGCAGTCATTGACCCAACGCCGCTGGCAGCGCGACATGCTGGATGCGTATGCCGGCGCAAGTGAACTGGCGGCCCGCGTGCGCGCGCTGCACACGCAATGGCGCACGGCGGAGAACGAACATGCCGACTGGCTTGCGCGCGAGCGCGAATTGCGGCGCCAGGAAGACCTGTTGCGTTTTCAGTTGAATGACATTCGCAGCGTGCAACTGCGGCCCGCTGAGGACGTGGAGCTCACGCAACGCGAGACCGTGCTGGCGCACGCCACTGAATTGGCCGAGGCACTGGCGCAGCTCACCGCCATGCTCGACGATGAGGAGCAGGGTTTGGTGACGCGGACCCAGCACGCGCTGAAAACGGCGCATCATCTTGAACAGCGCGACCCGGCCTGCGCGCCATGGTCGGCGACGCTGAGCGCCATGCTGCAATCATTAAACGACGTGCGCGGCGATTGTGCCGGCTACGCCGCCCGCCTGGAGGCCGATCCGGGCGAACTCAATCGCGTCCAAGACCGCATTCACCAGATTGTCCAGTTGAAGAAAAAATACGGCGAATCAATTGATACCATCCTCGCCTTTGCCGCGCAGGCTGATGAACAATTGCAGTCGCTGGGCAGTTTCGAGGAACGTTTGACCACCTTGCGCGCCACCGCCGATGCCTGCCGGCGCGAGCTCAACGAGGCCGGCACGCAGCTCAGTCGCGCTCGCCGCGCGGCCGCACCCAAATTGGCGACGCAGGTCACCGGCGAATTGGCCCAGCTTGGCATGGGCGCCGCGCGCGTGGTTGTGCAACTGACGCCCTTGCCGGAACCCGGTGCGAATGGCACGGAAGAAATCGAGTTGCTGATCAGCACCAATCCGGGCGAAGAACCCAAGCCGCTGGCGAAGATCGCCTCGGGCGGTGAATTGTCGCGCGTCATGCTGGCGCTGAAATGCGTGGCGATGCGGCGCGACGATGTGCCGGTCTTGATTTTTGATGAAATTGATGCCGGCATCAGCGGCGCCGTCGCGCATGCCGTGGCCGAGCGGCTGCAACGCCTGGCCGACGCGCACCAAGTCTTTGTCATCACCCACATGCCGCAGATCGCCTGCCGGGCCACGACCCAGTTCAGTGTCGAAAAAACGGTGGCGCAGGACCGCACCAGCGTTACCATTCGCGCCCTGGCTGGCGCGGAGCGCGAAGCGGAATTGACGCGCATGCTCGGGGATGACAGCACCCATGCCCGCGCCCATGCGCGCGAACTGCTGGCGCACGCGCCGGCACCGGTGAAGAGTGTACGCCCTGCGGCGTCTAAAGCAAGAATAACCAATCACGTTAGGAGAACCAAATGACAAAGTCTGTTTTTGCGGCGCTGGGTATGCCGTTCATCGTCAGTGGCGCGTTTGCCGCGGCCACGCTGGCGCCAACTAACACGCCGGCATCCGCACTGACACCGGCGACACCGGCCAAAGCCGCCGCGCCCGCCGCCGCCAAGCCCGCGCCCGCGCCCGGCCCGAAGAAAGCGACGATCGAGACCTCGCTCGGCACGTTCAGCTTCGTGTTCTTAACCGACAAAGCGCCCAAGACCTGCGACAACTTCATCACGCTGGCGAAGAAAGGCTTTTATAACGGCCTGATTTTCCATCGCGTCATTCCGAATTTCATGATCCAAGGCGGTTGTCCACTCGGTACCGGCACCGGTGATGCCGGCTACAAGATCAAAGCCGAATTCAATGATACGAAGCACGTGCCCGGCACCGTCTCGATGGCGCGCTCGTCCGATCCGGACAGCGCCGGTTCGCAGTTCTTTGTGTGCGTCGCGACCTATCCGTCGCTGGATCGGCAGTACACCGCCTTTGGCAAAGTGAGCGAAGGCCAGGAGGTGGTCGACAAGATCAGCAAAGTGCCGACCTTGCCGGGCGACCGGCCGCAAACGCCCGTGTTGATCAAGAAAGTTACCATCAGCGAGTGAGCGACACGCCATGGCACGCTACCTGGTCACCGGCGGCGCGGGCTTCATCGGCTCGCATTTGGTGGAAGAACTGGTCGCGCGCGGCGAGCAGGTGCGTGTGCTTGACAATTTCTCAACGGGCAATCGCGCCAACCTCACGGCGTGGGTTGACCAGATAGAAATTGTCACGGGCGATATCCGCGACCTGGCGACGGTGCAGGCGGCAATGCGCGATGTGCAGTTCGTACTGCATCAAGCCGCGTTGCCGTCTGTGCCGCGCTCGGTCCAGGACCCGTTGACCTCGAACGCCGTCAATGTCGATGGCACGCTCAATGTCTTGTGGGCGGCCAAAGAGGCAGGCGTGCGGCGCGTCGTCTATGCCAGCTCGTCGTCGGTCTACGGCAATGTGCCGGTCTCGCCCAAGCATGAAGGCTTGACGCCCGCGCCGGCCTCGCCCTATGCGGTCTCAAAGCTGGCGGCAGAACAATACTGCGGCGTGTTTCACCGCGTCTACGGTCTCGAAACCGTGGCGCTGCGCTACTTCAATGTCTTCGGTCCGCGTCAGGACCCCGATTCGCCGTATGCCGCGGTTATTCCGATTTTTTTGCGCAAACTGACGCGCGGCGAACAACCCCTGATTCACGGCGACGGCACGCAGACGCGCGATTTCACCTTCGTCAAAAATGTCGTCCACGCCAATTTGCTGGCCTGCGCCGCGCCGGCCGCCGCAGGCCACGCAATGAATGCCGCGTGCGGCGAGAGCATTACCTTATGCGACCTCGTGGCGATGCTGAACGAGTTGTTGGGTACTACTATCGCACCGCAGTTCGGTCCGCCGCGCGCCGGCGATGTGCAACATTCGCTGGCTGACAACACGCGCGCCAAGGAGCTGCTGGGCTACACGCCGCGCTTTTCCTTCCGCGAAGGCCTGGCACACACCGTACAAGCATTTCAGAAAACGAACAAGGAGTAAAAGAGTAAACGAGTTGCCACAATCAACATTTTCTGTCGTCTGCAAACAACAAAGAATGCTGTTTGCTCCTTGACTCTTTTACTCCTTGTACTATTCTTCTTGTCTGGACTTACAGCGTTGCCGACGTGTGGCGCGTGGCGTGGCAACTCAGACAGACGGCAACCGGCAAGCTGGCGATGTGACACGGCGCAGTCTCGATGAACACCTCCAGCGCGGTGGCCAGCCCGCCCAGTGCCTGTGGTCCAAGCCCCAACGCATTGATTGCCAAGAGCAACTCGGCTTCGTAGTCGGCATAGAGTGGATCGGGATTACGCGCGCCAATCGTGCGCAGCAGCGCTTTCTTTGCCAGCAACGGCGCTTGCGCGAAATCGCCGCCAATGCCGATGCCGACAATCACCGGCGGACATGGATTCGCACCGCCGGCGCTGACTGTGTCAAGAACAAACTGCGTGATGCCGTCGCGCCCGTCGGCCGGGCGCAACATGCTGATGCGACTCATGTTCTCGCAGCCCGCGCCTTTGGGACAGACCGTGATGCGCAGCAGCTCGCCGGCGACCGGCTGCACGACAATCACGCCGGGCGCGTTATCGCCCGTGTTCACGCGCCGCAACGGGTCATTGACGATCGAACAGCGCAAGTAGCCGTGGCGCGTACCCTCGCGAATGCCGTCGTTGATCGCATCGCCGAGCAGGCCACCGGTGATGCGCACGTCGGCGCCGAGTTCGACAAAGACATTAGTTACACCGGTGTCCTGACAGATGGGAATGCGATCGCGACGCGCCAACGCGGCGTTTTCCAGCACGACCTCGAGAATGTGCCGGGCACGCGGCTGGGTCTCGCGTTCGCCTGCGGCGCGCACGGCTTCTTCAACATCCGCCGGCAGATTGATGCAGGCGTCTTCGAGCAACGCCGCGACTGTTTCGCGAATTTGGTCTACATGCACGGTTTTCATGTCGGCCATTATAGCATATCGGCCTGTGCAATCAAGGTGGGGATTGGTGCGTCAGTACGCCGGTGCGTCGGTGTGCCGGCATGCAGCCGTGGAACGCGTTCCGCGCGATGTGCTGCACGCCGCACGCCGTGCGGCGGCTACGGGCAGAAATCGAGGTCGCTGCGCAGATGTAGCCGCGGAACGGCGTTCCGCGAACGCGGCATCCCAATTAGCCACCGATGTGCAGCCTTTGTGGCTTTTTGGCAGTTGCCAGAACCGGCGCGTCAATTCTCGTTGACTTGTGGGCAAATTTGTGTTACACTGGCCGCGCTAACCGTAAGTGGTTGGAGAAACTATGCGACAACAACAAGATGCTTTTGGTCGCGCCCTGCTGGACACGCATCTGCACAGAGGCGGCTGTGCGGTGATTGAACGCGATGACGGGTACGTCGATAGCGACCGCTCCTTGGAAACGTACTTTGCCGGCTACGCCAAATGGGCTCGACCTGAACAGCAGGCAGTTCAGCGCGCCAAGGGTCGCGTCCTTGACATTGGCGCCGGTGCTGGTCGACATTCACTGTATCTCCAGAACAAAGGGTTGCGTGTAACCGCCATCGACGTGTCGCCTGCGGCCGTGGAACTGTGCCGGTTGCGCGGCATCAAGGACGCGCGGGTAAAGGCGCTCGCGCAACTCAACGCCAAGGATGGAAAGTTCGACACCGTCCTGATGCTGGGCAACAACTTCGGCTTGTTCGGGAGTTTCAACGGCGCCAGGCGGCTGCTGAAGAAGCTGGCCAGTTGTACCAGTGCTGATGCGCAACTCCTGGCTGAGATCCTCGATCCGTACAAGACCACAGACCCAAGTCATCTTGCTTACCACAAACGCAATCGCCGCCGGGGCAGAATGGGTGGTCAGCTGCGCATCCGTGTCAGGTACAAGCAGTATGTCACGCCGTGGTTTGATTACCTATTTGTTTCAGAACCGGAACTCAGGCGCATCGTTGCGGGAACAGGCTGGGAAATCGGCGATCTTTTCCGTGGCGATGGCCCGACCTATTTTGCGCGTCTGGTGAAAACGAAAAGGCAAGGAGGACTTCGCACATTGGTTAAGAGGTAGAGGCAACAAATGAGCAACAACACGTCACAGACTCCTGCTAGTGGTGCGTCGGGATGTATGCGCAGCGCGAACATTGTCTGCTTCGTGTTCAATGTCGTGGCGTTTGCCTTGGTTGCCTATGTGACTTGGTTTGCCAGGCCGCGATGCAGCATCATGTTTGCCGAACAAAACAGACCATTGCCGTGGATCACCGATGCGGTGCTTCAGACACCAGGCTGGGTCTATTTGATTCCCTTCAGTGTCATTGTGCTGGCTTTAGTTGGGAAGGAGTTCATTGTCCGTCGTTGTGGTATAAGGTTGTTGATCAACACGCTGGCGCTGGTCTTCGCCATCGTCTGTTTCATTTTACTCATCTTAATTTTGTTTTTGCCGCTCTGGCACAACTTGATGCGCGGCGCAAGCTGACGCAACATGGCTATCTGGCAAGGCAAGCGCATGACGTGGTATGACACCGTTCCCAAGGTCGAGTTGCACGTCCATCTGGAGGGCGCCATACCGCTGGCGGCGTTGTTTGCGCTGATCCAGAAATATGGCGGCGATCCGTCCGTGCCGGACATCGCCGCGCTGGCCCAGCGCTTCGCCTACCGCGATTTCCCGCAGTTCATCGAAGCCTGGTCGTGGAAGAATCGGTTTCTGCGTGAATATGAGGACTTCACGCACATTGCCGAGTTGACGGCGCGCGACCTGGCCGCACAGCGCATCCGCTATGCGGAAGTCTTTTTTTCGCCCTCGCTTTTTGTTCGTCGCGGGCTGGCCGTACAGGAAGTGACCCGGGCTGTTCGGGCCGGCTTATCGCGCGTCCCCGAGATCGAGATCGCCCTGATTGCGGACTTGGTCAGGGACTACGGCGCGGCAGCAGAAATGATAACGCTGGCGCAGGTGCAGGAAGTCAAGGGGCTCGGTGTGGTCGGCATCGGCATTGGCGGATCAGAGCATGCCTTTCCGCCCGCGCCATTCAAGCGGCTCTACGAAAAAGCGCGCGCCATGGGATTCCACACCAATGCGCATGCCGGCGAAGCTGCGGGTGCTCAAAGCATCTGGGACGCCATTCGGGATCTTAAAGCAGAGCGCATTGGACATGGGACCAGCGCGTGGCAAGACCCTGAACTGGTGGAATACCTTGTCGCTCACCGCATTCCTCTGGAGATGTGTCCCCTGTCGAATGTGCGCACGAATGTGGTCGGAAGCCTGCGTGAGCACCCCATTCGTCAGTACTTTGACGCCGGCATGGTTGTGACGGTGAATACCGACGACCCGCAGATGTTCCAGACCAGCCTTGCCGGTGAGTATCGCCTGTTGGAACAGGAGTGTGGCTGGACCAAGCCGGAGCTTTGCCGACTAATTCTGACGGCGATTGCGGCATCGTGGTTGCCCGACGAACGCAAAGCAACACTGGCGACGGCGTTTAGGAAAGATCCGGTATGGAAAGCGTGACATGTCCAATCATGGCGTCCGGTCGGCGCGGAACCTGCGTGGCTGACGCGAGGTGTTTGCGTCGCGCGGCGACTTCGGCGTGTCCAGTTCCGGCGACTCGCCAAGTCAAATGACTGCACAATTATTGACTGCTGCAATATAGCGACACGGGCAGTCAATCGCGGCCTGAAGCCGCTCCCACCTTATTCTGAGTCGCCAGAACCAGGGGTGCATTCTCGTTGACACGTGACGCTCCTTTTTGGTACACTGCCCACATTAGACATCCATTTGTGCGAGTCTATTTGTTTAGGCTGCGTTATACAACATGGTGTCACAGAAATAACTATTTCGGCGGAACGAAACATGAGAAACACTTGGGTTATACTCACGCTTCTGATGGGGGTGGGCGTTGTTGTCGCGTTTGCGGTGATCCCATCAGCGCGAAGGACGATTCCCGGTCGCATTGTCAGATGGTGTCTCGGTGAGCCCGCTGCGACACAGCGTGTCAATGATGCAGCAGAAAAGATTCGTTCGTCCGGCTGGGAAAAGGATCTCACAAACTTGGCAGATGCCCTAATGGCCGAGTTCACCCCCATTGCGACAAACCTCCCGGAAGCTTTCATGGGCGGACGTTCAATTCCGATAGAGAGGCTCCCTGCCCAATATCGTCAGCTCGGAGGCACGTACTCACGATTGGATCCCGAACTCGTTCTCCGCCAAGGGCACTTGGATTCGCCCGATCAGATCGTCATTGACTGGGCGCACATGCGCCACGCGATCATTATCTATGCCGTGCCACCGCATCATAGCCCCAAGGGATTTCATGTGCGGAAGATCAATGATCGTATATACGTGGTGGCAAATGAAAGCTAATGCCGAACAAGGCGTTGGAGGCTATCGCCAACCTGCGGTTGGCTCAGCCTCAACGCTGCCGTTCGGCAGGAAAACAATTTCATGAGAAGTGTCCTTCATATCACCAGCGGAGACATCGCAGGAAGCAGTCTTGCGAAGTCCGGCATTCCCGGTGAAGTATTTGTCTGGCATGACATCCTTTACGAAGGCCCTCGGAGACCGGGATGGCCGGACGATGACATCCTCCGTGCCCGCGCACGATTTCTTGAGCAGACCACCGGCGGTGGGTTGAGCAAGGAGCTCGTTCTTAAGACATTGCGGAGCCAGTATTGCCAGCTCAAGACGGCGCCAGAATATGAGCGACTTGTGCTCTGGTTCGATGCGTGCCTGTTCGATCAATCCATGCTCGCGCACATTCTTGCCTGCCTGCGGCTCCAGGTATGTCAGAACGCCGACCTGCTTTGTGTTGACGCATTTCCCGGCATCGAGCCGTTCGACGGGCTTGGTCAGCTTCGGCCCGCGCAGTTGGCATCCTTGTATGATCGGCATCGCCCTGTAACAGATGCCATGTTTTCCTTTGCCGAGCGGGTGGATCACGCATTCGCGCTGCAGGACAGGGTGGCGTTCGATGAACTGGCGGCGTGCCGTGACGCACCCTTGCCATGGGTTCCCGCCGCCGTCGCGCGGTGGCTCCAAGAAACGCCGGATGCACAAAGCGGATTGGGACGACTCGAGCGGCTTGTGCTGGAGGCCCTGCGCGCAGGAGTAGAGACACCCCGCAAGATTTTCTCGACGGTGTCTGCAAAGGATACGCATCCGCAGTTCTGGGGAGACACGACCCTGTGGGCGAAGATCAACGCATTGGCGAACCGCCAGCCACCGCTCGTGCGGATCGACGGACCGACGCCACGATTGCCGCAATGGGATGGCATGGCTGATCTGAACCTCTTCACCATTACCGGCCTGCCGAACAAGCCGGATGCAGGCGACGTTTGACCGCGCGCCCGATCCAACCCCGTTAGCTGGCAACAAAAACTGACTACAACTGGCAGGAGGCAGTACATCATGAATGATATGAAGTGCTTTCCGATTACCCAGACTGAACGTGACCGCGCAGTGGCCTGGTTGAAAGCCAATCTACTAGAGGCGGCCGTTCCGCCGTTTTCTTTTGTCTACGGCGGCACCGCGTCGAAGGATCTGGTTCCCCGGTGGCAAAATGAGATCAAACGCCGCGTGGTGGATGCCGATCGCGTGCAATATGAGATCACCTATCTGGATCCGGCCACGCACCTGCTCATTCGCTGCATCGCCGTGCAGAACACCAAATTCCCGCAGCTCGAATGGACCGTCTGGTTGAAGAACACCGGCCAGGCCGCCACGCCCATCATCGAGAACATCAGGGGCATAGACACTCTGCTGTTTGATGAAGACGAGCAGGTCCAGTGCCGCCGCACCATGAAGCTCTACCATTTTAAAGGCGACTTTTGCACGCCCGACAGTTATCTGCCGCTGGAGCACTATTTTGTCGGTACTGAACCGGTGACATTTCATCCGTACGGCGGGCGCCCGACCAACCTGGCAATGCCCTACTACAAGTTGCAGGGCAACGACCGCGGGATCATTTTTGTGTTGAGCTGGCAAGGGCAGTGGGAGACGACGTTCGCGTGCGAGGAAAACGGGGTGCGCGTCAAAGGCGGACAGGCATTGACGCATTTGCGACTCCTGCCCGGCGAGGAGATCCGCACGCCGATGCCGGTGCTGCTGTTCTATGACGGCACGGACTATGACCGCAGTGTGAACATGTGGCGGCGCTGGTTTCTGGAATTCAACATCCCGCGGGTCGACGGGCATCTCATTCAACCGTTTTATGCAAACTATAGTGGCAAGTTCCTGAATGAAATGGTCAATGCCAATGAGGCAAACCAGATTGCCTACGCCGATTTGTTTTTGGATCATGGAATCGCCTTCGATTATTTGTGGATGGACGCCGGCTGGTATGACATGCAGGGCCACGCCGACTGGACGTATACCGGCACATGGAAGCCCGACCATGCCCGGTTCCCGCGCGGCTTGCGTGCGATCAGTGACTACGTGCATGCCAAAGGGGTCAAGACCATGGTGTGGTTCGAGCCCGAACGCATCCGGCATGGCACCGAGTTGTTTGACGAACACGCCGACATGCTGCTGCCGCGCAGCCCGGACGAAGCCGTGTTGCGTGAACACCCGGCCTGGCGCGACACGCGCCTCTTAAACCTCAGTGATCCGACGGTCGTTGCATGGATGGCCCAGCGCATCAACGCCTTGATCAAGAGCGAAGGCATTGACCTGTATCGTCAGGATTTCAATTTCGATCCCCTGGACTACTGGCGTCACAACGATGCGCCCGACCGGCAGGGCATCACCGAAAATCATTATTGCACGGGCTACTTGCGCTTGTGGGATATGATTGTGGCGGCCAATCCGGGCATCATCATTGACAGTTGTGCGTCGGGCGGGCGGCGCAACGACCTCGAGACGCTCCGGCGCGCGCTGCCGCTGCACAAGACCGACTACAACTACGGCGACCTTGCCACCAAGCACGGCTTCCATCACACGCTCTTCCAGTGGCTGCCGTTTTTTGGTTCGATGAACTGGCCCGGTGATCAGAGCGATGTGTATTACCAACGCAGTTCCTTGTTGCTGTCGTTCCATGGCTCCGAGAATGTGTTCGAAGCGTCCTTTGATTTCAACAAGCTCAAGGCCTGGATGCAGGAATGGCGTGAGACCGCGCACTGCCTGTATGGTGACTATTACGCGCTGACGCCGTTCTCGCGCAACGAATCCGACTGGATCGGGTGGCAGTTCAATGTGCCGGAGTCCGGTGACGGCATGGTCCAAATGTTCATGCGCCCGCACACACCGCACGAGACCGGGGTTTATAAGCTCAAAGGACTTGAGCCGGCGAGCAACTATGAAGTCAAGAGTTATAATGACGATGCAAAAACGATCCATACGGGCCGGGAGCTGATGGAAAAGGGCATAACCTTGATCCTGCGCCAGCGTCCTGATTCAGCCTTGCTTTACTATCGGAAGAGTGACTGAAGAAATGAATTCTGAAAAGACCGTAAGAAACTGGCAGAAGGCGATTATAGCCGATGCCGCAGGAAAGCTTGGGAGATCGCTGACGCGCGCCGAGCGAGACTTTATCAGTACACGCAGTGGGTTCATCGCATTGGAGATGATCCATGACACCATCAAGGCGTCGTGCAAGAACGAAATTGAAGCCTATCTGAATTCAGAATGGCAGAAGAAATAGAGGATTGTATGCTTTCAATGACGACAGACTATGCGGCCGGCACCGGCGATCCTTCACCCTCCTTGCGGCGCATCGCCCATGCAGGCTTCTCGCATGTGCACTGGTGTCATCAGTGGAATACGGATTTTGTGTACGCGCAAGGCGAAATAGCACAGATTGCGGCGTGGCTTAACGAGTACGGCGTGTCGCTGTTAGACTTGCATGGCGCAATCGGCCCGGAAAAGGACTGGGCCGCTGTCGAGGAGGATCGCCGTCTTGCGGGCGTGGCGTTGGTCGGCAACCGGCTTGAAATGACTGCGCGACTGGGCGGCCAGGTCGTCATCATGCACGCCGGGCTTGCTGCGCGCCCGGATGGGACGGTTCCCGCTTGGGACCCCTTGAAGCAATCCCTGGATGCACTGCAGCCGCAGGCCAGGCAACTCGGCGTGCGCATCGCGATCGAGAACGGCGACTGGCCGTTGATCCATGCCGTCCTCGACGCGTACCCGCCGGACTATATTGGCCTTTGCTACGATGCGGGCCACGGAAATATCGATGGCGTCGGTTTGGCACAGCTTGCGTCAACGAAGGATCGGCTCATTTCGATTCATTTGCATGACAACGATGGCACGGCGGACCAGCACCGCTTGCCATTTACGGGAACGGTCGACTGGGCGCGGCTAATGCTGATTCTGCGCGCCTCATCGTATACGAAATGCATCAGCATGGAATCGGCCATGCGCCACGAAGGCATGGCCAGCGAGGAGGAATTTCTTGCCAAGGCATGCGCCGCCGGCAGGCGCTTGGCAGCCATGCGTGCCGAGTGCCATATGAGGATTTCGATATACTAATGAGAGCGCTTTCTACGTTGCAGCGTCCTTGTAGCCGCCCGCGGTGAGGGCGGCTTCTGCAGCCGCGGTCAGCGCCCGCGGCCACAATTGGCATGACACCAAATAAGTGTATTCATTAGTAACGGCGTAGTTAAAATCCGTGGCATGCGTGAAATCCGTAGCGCCGTTGCTGTTGCAGATCGGTCGCCGAGGCCGGCGACCCTCCCGCAGATGCGTGGTCCGTAAGGGATGTGGGCCGCCGCGTCCATGCAACACGCGGAACGCCGTTCCGCGGCGACGCACCGGCGGCAGCATTCGCCGCACGGCGGCGACTCCCCTTCTTTCAGCACCGAACACCGCACACTGAATGCGATTACCGATTGCCAGCTTGCCCCTGCTTTCCCTGGTTGACTTTGCGCGGCGGAACGTCTACAATTATTGGCAATGAAACCGACAAGGAGCGTTCGATGAAAAAGCATAGCGCATGGATGTTGCTGGTCTGCCTGAGCTGCGTGGTGTTGGCCGCCGCGCCGACCACCCTCTTGAATGTTGCCGCGCTGCAGCAGGCCGGCGCGCTGATCACGACCAACACCTATCCCGACGCCGACCTGGTTATTGTTGACAGCTACGAGCAGGCGCGCTACAACTTCGACGGCACCGGCACGACCCTCGATGACACCTGCATGAAGGTCTTGACCGAAAAGGGCCGGCGCGACGCGCGCAGCATTCCGCTGTTCTATGATGTGGCCTACGAGACCGTCATTGTCCAGCGCGTCGAAGTGCTCAAGCCCACGGGGAAAGCCGTGGCGGTGAACCTTGGCGCACAGAGCCGCGAGGCGACCGAAACGTCGCAAATGGCAATGAACATTTATGACCCCAATATGAAAACCCTGCGCGTCAGCGTGCCGGGTGTCGAAATCGGTGATATGGTCCACTATGTCGTGCAGAAGACCGTGCGCAAGGCGCGCGTGCCGAACACCTGGACGGACATCACTGTGCTGGAAGGCAGCACGCCGATGCGCCATGCCGTCTATGAAGTGATTGCGCCGGCGCAGCGGCCCTTGGCGCATGCGGTCGTGAAAAATGCGATCTCCAACACGGTGACCTTTACCAAAACAAAGGTGCCGGGCGTGATCACCTATCGCTGGGAGGCCGCTAACGTGCCGCGCATGTATGATGAGCCGGGCATGCCGGGCATCACCGCCGTGCAGCATGTGCTGGCCAGCACGATTCCGGACTGGAAGGCGCTGTCGCGCTGGTATTATAAATTGTCCGAGCCGCGCATTGCGGCCGTCTCGCCCGAGATGAGCAACATGGTGACCAAGTTGGTTGGCACGACGACCGATCCGCGCAAGAAAATCGAAAAAATCTTCAAGCATGTTTCGCAAAAAGTGCGCTACATGGGCATCACGGTCGAAGCGGAATCACCGGGCTATGAGCCGCACGATGTCAAGCTGACCTTTGACAACAAATACGGGGTCTGCCGCGACAAGGCCGCGTTGCTGGTCGCCATGCTGCGCTTGGCCGGCTTCAAGGCCTATCCGACCTTGATTCATTATGACTGGAAGAAAGACCCGGTCATCCCCGAACCGTATTTCAACCATGCCATTACCTGCGCGGAGCTGCCCGGCGGCGAACACATTTTGATGGACCCGACCGACGAAAACACGCGCGATTTGCTGCCGGCCTATTTGAACAACAAGAGTTATCTGGTGGCGAAAGCGGAGGGCGATGTGCTGCGCACGACGCCGGTCATTCCGGCGACGCAGAACCTGGCGCGCGTGACCACCACGGCGCGCTATGACGCGCGCGGCAATCTCAGCGCCGATGTGCGCATCGCCTTGGATGGCATCAATGACAACGCATATCGCGCGGCGTTCATCCAGATGGAAGTGGATGAAATGCGGCGCTTGTTTGAGGGCGTGGCCAAGCAGGTGGCGCCCGGCGCAGTGCTCGGTGCGTTTGAAATTCTACCGGATGATTTGATGGATGTCAGCCAGCCGCTGACGGTGAAATTCAGCTTGACGGCGCCGGACCTGCTGATCAAAGGCACCAACACGACGATTCTGCCGCTGCCGTTCTTTGGCGGCGCGGTGGGCCTGCTGGAGTATGTGTTGAAGAACACGCAGCTGGAGACCCGGCGGTATCCGCTGGTGACCGACCTGGCCTGCGGCGCGCGCGAGACGCTGACCCTGGATGCCGCGCCGGCGGTGGGCGCGGCACTGAGTATTCCGACCTATGCCAGCGTGGATACGCCGCAAGTGCAATGGCATCGGACGATTACGGCCAAGGACAAAACACTGACCGCCCACTCAGAGTTTTTGTTCAAGGCAGTCGAATTCGACACCAACACCTACCTGGCTTTGAAGACCCAACTCAAGACGATCGAGGCCAGCGCACGCAAGCATCCGTTGTTTGCATCCGCGCCGGCGCGCAGCGCCGAAGAAAACGAAGAGGACGCCGCGGCACAATACGAGTACGTGCCGCAGGAAGACATTGAAGTTGTCAAGGCGCGGATGACCTATGTCATTTCCAATGCCAACAATTATGTCGTGCGCGAGACCATCCGCAAGAAAATCCTGACTTACGCCGGCAAAAAGACCAATGCGGAATTGAAACTCAACTACAATCCGGCGTGGGAAAACGTGCGGCTGGTCAAGGCCGCGGTGATTGACGTGGATGGCAAGCGCAAGCCGGTGGTCACGTCCGAGATCAACATTATGGATGCACCGTGGGCCAACAGCGCGCCGCGCTATCCGGCGGCCAAGACGATGGTCGTCAGTCTGCCGGGTGTGGACACCGATACCGAGATTGAGTACACGGTCGAACGCGCATATCGCAATGTGCCCTTGATTTCGTTCCGCGAGTATTTCAACAGTTTCGATCCGATCCTTGACCAGAAAGTAACGCTGCGCGTACCGAAGAGTGTGACGGCCACGATCCGCGCGCCCAAGAGTGATGAAATCGAGGCCGGCAAAACTACCCGCGCCGGCTGGACGCGCTACACCTGGAGCACGACGGATCAGCGCTCCGTACGCAAAGAAGACAGTCTGCCGCCCTGGTACGTGTTCAATCCGACCTTGTTGGTCTCTTGTGGCAGTTGGTCGAATTATGCCGCAGCCGTCAATGCGGCGCTGACAAAAGCGGCTGCCAACCAAACGGCTGCCGCGGCCAAAGCCAAAGCACTGGCCGACGGACTCGCGACGCCGGAGGATAAAGTGCGCGCCATTCGCGATTTTGTCGCCACGGCGATTCGCAAGGCCGGGCCCGAGTTTACCGAGCTGCCGCTGTCAGCCTTGACTCCGGCGGACACGACCATCAGCGATGGCTATGGCAACAATGCCGATCGCGCAATCGCCTTGTATGCGCTCTTGCGTGCGGCGGGTTTTGCGCCTGAATTTGTCCTGGCATCGTCACTGCCGATGGTGACCAAGATCACGGAACCCCTGCTCGCGTGCCCGCAGCGCGGCACGTTCGACAGCGTCCTTGTGCGCGTGCCGCTCAACGGCAAGACCGTGTACCTGAATGACACCACGCAATATGCGACGTTGGGCAGCACGGCGTATGACGGGCGGCTGGGCCTGGCCTTGCCCAGTGGGGCTGCCATCACGATTGCGGCTGCCGCGCCGGACGCGCAAAGCCGCACCGATCGGCGCTTTGATGTGACGATTGACGACACCGGCAACGCGCGCATCAGCACCAAGATCACCTTGTTCGGCGGCGATGATGAAGAGTTGCGCCAGCTCATTACCGAAATGCAGCCGGAAGAGCGCCGCCAATTTCAGGAAGCACTGGCAGCCGGGATCGCGCAAGCCGCGCAGCTCGACGGTGCCCTCACGACGGATTTCAGCACCTATCCGGGCACGATCAGCTACACCGTGCGCGTGCCGAACTATGCCGTGTGCGAGGGTGACTATCTCTATTTTCAGCTACCGGCGGAACTGGAGAACGTGCTCAAGCTGCGCTCCGACTCACGCGACAATCCGCTCTACTGGAGCCAGCCCCAGCGCGGCACGATGGTCACCACCGTGCACTTGCCCACGGCGTTCACCACAAGGGAACTGCAGCCGCAAGCCATGACCTGGCGCGCGCCACGCAAGGCCGGCCAGATCGAGATCACGACCGCCGCCGAGGCCGGCCCGGGCTTTACCATCACCCAGAAGATCGACCTGCAGCCGGCGCTGATTCCGCCCGATGACTATCGTGATCTGCTGGACGCGAACCGGACCCTGTCGCACCCGCGCATGAAAACAGTTCTGGTGCGGCGCGAGAAGTAGCCCTGTTCAGACGGTGCCAGCCCGCGGCGGCTCAGCAGCAGCAACGCGGCCGGGCCGCGATCAGGCACCAGCCGGTGAACAGAATGTTGATGCCGAGCAGCGTGCCAATCGCCCAGACACCCGACAGCGGCCATTCGCCCCAGATAATCAGGCCAAGCACCAGCGCAATAATGCCGTTGAACAACACCCAGCCCCAGCCGACGTGCGGCTTCATGCGCAGCGCCAGGATGATTTCCGAAATACCTTGGATCACAAAATAAATTATCAAAATCAGCGTCAGGGTAAAGACCCCCGCGACCGGATTGGTTATCACTAACGCCGCGCACACGATGGCAAGCGCGCCCCACAGCAAGCGCAGCGCGCCGCCGCCCCAACTGGTGGCATGAAACGCGCTGAGCAGGCGCAGCACGCCGGCGACACCCAGCAGGATACCAATCATCAAGACCGCCCACTCGGCCGCCGCCATGGGCACGGCGATGGCCAGCATGCCGACGATAATCATGAGCACGCCCAAGAGGGTCAGCAGTGACGACCCGCCTTTGGCTGCTGTGGCTGAACAACACGCAGAACCAGTGGAAGCATTCATGTGCAACTCCTCGGATGATGAAAGTACGCAGGCAATACAATGATCAGATATCATTGTGCCGTGTGGCGCTAGTATAGCATAAACGGCGCGTTTTCTGTATACTTTAGGACTGACAGAACCATGACTGCACGCCGTTCCATACCGCGCCCCGCTGCCGGCCCGCGTCCTGCGCGCGCCCGCGCGCACGCGGCGGCAGCGCAGGATGCCACGCTGCGTTTCGAGGAACTGTTCGACGTGGCTGAACTGCAGCGGATTCAGGATGCCTTTGCGGCTGCCACCGGTGTGGCTTCGATCATTACCGATCCGCAGGGCCGTCCGCTCACACGCCCCTCGCATTTCTGCCAGTTGTGCAATGATATCATCCGCCGGACGCCGAAAGGCTTGGCGAACTGCATGCGCTCCGACGCGGTCCTCGGCGCGATGAATCCAGACGGGCCGACGATCCAGCCCTGTCTGAGTGGCGGGCTGTGGGACGGCGGCACCAGCATTTGCGTGGGCAACCGGCACATTGCCAACTGGCTGATTGGCCAAGTCCTCGATGAACACTGCGACGAGGAGAAGATGGTGGCGTACGCGCGCGAGATCGGCGCGGACGAGGCGGTTTTTCGGGCGGCACTCGCCACGGTGACGCGCATGCCGCGCGCGCAGTTTGTCAAAATATGTGATGCGCTGCATTTGATTGCCAATCAGTTATCGGGCATGGCGCTGCACAACGCGCAACAGGCGCGCGATATTATTGAGCGCAAGAAAAACGAGGCGCTGTTGCGTGAAAACGAGCAACGCTTGGAGCTGGCGTTGGCGGGCGCCGACCTCGGCACGTGGGATTGGAATGTGCAAACCGGCGCGATGATCGTGGATGCGCGCTATGCAGCCATGCTCGGGCGCGTGCCCGAGGAGTTGCAGGGCTCGTTGGCCATGGCGGAACGCTGGACCCACCCCGAGGATATCGCCCGGCTGAAGCACGAGGCCAATCGCAATGTGACCGGGGAGGTCCCGTTCTACGAATGTGAATTCCGCATGCAGCATCGCGACGGCCATTGGATCTGGATTCTCGGGCGCGGCAAGTTGGTGGCGCGGGACGCGCAGGGCGCGCCGCTGCGCATGGTTGGCACGCATCTGGATATCACCGCGCGCAGACAGTTAGAGGAGCGGCGCCTCGAAATGGAACGCAATTTGTTACATGCCCAAAAACTCGAGAGCTTGGGCGTCCTGGCTGGTGGCATCGCCCATGATTTCAACAATCTGCTGATGGCCATTCTGGGCAATCTCGATCTGGCCTGCATGGACGTGGCGCCCAACTTGCCGGTGTGCGCGCGCCTGCGCGACGCCGAGGTCGCCGTGCTGCGCGCCGCTGACCTTACCCGCCAAATGCTGGCCTATGCCGGCCGCGGCCAGTGCCTTATCACGCCGGTCAATATCAGCGCCCTGATTGCTGAAATGGTCAATTTGCTGCGCTCCTCGGTGGCGAAAACAGCACAAATCACGTTGCAACTCGATCCAGCCTTGCCGCACATTGCCGCTGACGCCACTCAGATCGAGCAGATTGTTATGAACCTGTTGATCAATGCCTCGGAGGCCATGGCAGATTGCGCCGGCGAGATTATTGTCTCCACCCGCTTGTGCGAGCTGGATGAGCCGCAATTGGCACAAAGTCGGCTGCAAGAACGCCCGCCCGCCGGACGCTTCGTCTGCCTCCAGGTCGCCGATGACGGCTCTGGTATGGATGCCGCCACGCTGCAGCGCGTGTTTGATCCGTTCTTTACCACCAAATGCACCGGCCGTGGCCTGGGCATGGCCGCCGTGCTCGGCATCATACGTTCGCATCACGGCGCGATTTTCATCACCAGCACCCCGGCGCAAGGCACGACCATCCAAGTGATGTTCCCGGTTGATACCGCGGCCCAAACGACCGACGCGCCCGCCCATGCCGCGCGCGCGGCAAACAGGCCATCCTGGAAGGCCGCCGCGCCGTGCAACGTCCTGATTGTGGATGACGAGGAGATGGTGCGCAAGGTCTGTGCCGAGATGGTGCGCTGCCTCGGCGGCACCCCGCTCTTGGCTGCCGATGGCGATGAAGCACGGCAGGTATACACTGGCCACCAGCAGGACATCGCCTGCGTGCTGCTGGACTTGACCATGCCGAAACGCGACGGTGTGCAGGTCCTGCGCGAATTGCAGGCGATCAATCCCGCCGTCGCCGTGATCCTCTCCAGCGGCTACACCCATCAGGATGCCATCGGGCGCTTTGACGGCTTGGGCTTGGCCGGCTTTATCCAAAAGCCGTATGATGTGACCGCGCTGGCCCACGAATTGCAGCGCATCATCGGTTGATGCACGCGCCGGCAGTTGTCATTGCGCGTCACTTCTGCTATACTTTGCTCTAGAATGGATGTTTTGATCACACGCGGGAGAGCTGCACAATGAAACGGGCAATTGCATTGACCACCCTGCTCTGCGCGCTGGCGTTGCTGTCGACGGCAACCGCCCGCGCGGTTGAGCCGGCGGCAATCCCCGCCTGGGTGGCCGGTGTCACCAATGTGGTTATCGGCGGTGTCACGCTCGGTATGACCAAGACCACCGTCACCAATATTGATGCGCGCTATCGCGTTTTGTCGCCGCCGCCAAACGAACTGGACACGACTCGTTGTCTGTTGCTGTCCGTGCCGGAAGAGAAACTCGGCATCGGGAGGGTGCGCCCCGGCTTCAAAGTGGACATCACCCGCACGGTCTTCTTTGATCAGGACGGCCGCGCCGTCGCTATCGAAATGACCTTCGCACCAGTGGATATTGACAAACGCAACCATATTCTGACCCAGCTGGAACGCAAGTATCTAGGGCAACCACGCGTCCGCAAGGATGTCTACAAGTATCGCGTCAGCCCGGTCGTCGAACTGGTCACCACAGTTGAGCCATGCGGCCAGCCGCGTACCAGCGGCGTCAATACCGTGACCGACTACTCCGTGCGTAATTTGTATTATCACACCAGCCAGTTTCCCGAAGCCGTGCGTCACGTGCAAAGCTCAAAAGCCGGCGTATTTGACACGCTGCTCTGACTGCTCGCGCATGGCGCCCACACCTCATCGCATCCAGCCCAAGGATTTCATTATGTCACGCTGCCTTCTTTTCATCTGCGCGGTCGCCGTGGTGCTGACCAGTTGCAGCACCACCTCCACTACTTCCACGCCGGTCACGCAAAACCCAACCCTGCGCGTCGGCGTCGCGCCCGATTATCCACCCGTGATTTACAAGCAAAACGGCAAACTGTACGGCATCGAGGCCGACCTGGCCACCTATGTCGGCGCCAAGCTGGCCTGCCCTATCCAATTTGTCGAAATGCCGTTCGAGGAGTTGGTGCCGTGTCTCGAACGCGGCGAGATTGACGTAATCATGTCCGGCTTGAGCAACACCGACGCGCGCCGCGAAGTCGTTCGCTTCACTGTCCCATATCTGCACATTGGCCAGATGGCGCTGCTGCGCAGTGCCGACGCCGCGCGCATCACCGAGGCGGGCGCGCTAACCGCATTCACCGGGCGCGCCGGCTGTCTGCGCGGCACCACCGGCGAGATGTACGTGAGAGAGAACATGCTGCAGGCCGAGTGTCTCGCGTTTGCCGATGCACCGGCGGCGATTGCAGCCCTGCGCGCGCGCCAGATCGACGTGCTGATTGACGACGGGCCCTACGTCCTCTATGCCGTCAAGCAATATCCCGAGTTGCAGGCGCTGCCGTGGCAATTGACCGACGAAAGTCTGGCGTGGGCGGTCAGCAAACAAGCCAGCGGCGATTATCTCTATGAAAAACTCAATCGTGTGCTCCTGCATGCGCGCCAGAATGGCGACCTGCGCAAAACCATTAATGCCTATCTCGACATCCAGGTGCGCGCCCGATGAATATGCGCAACTTCTCTCACGCGGGCTGCCTTGCGGCGCTGACACTGCTGTGCCTCATGCCGGCCGCTTGCAGCACCTCAAAACAGATGGGCGCCAGTGTGGCCCTGCCGTTTGCGGCCGCGGGCGACACCGCAATTGTGCCGTTTCAAGCCATGGGCAATGCCTCCGAGGCGCTGGTCCAGCGCGGCTATGAAGTGGATCACTATAGCCGCGGCAGCTGGGGCGCGGTCGAATATGTGCAGCACGACAATCCCGCCGATTTGTTCTACTACATTCCCGGTTATTCGCTCTATCCCTTTCAGGCCTTCTCGCAGTACGACTATTACGGCATGACCTCGAAATGCATGGATACTATCTCGCTCCGCCGCCCGACCCGTCGCGATCGCGTCCGCTATTGACCATCTAATTTGTTCGCGGCGAACAAATTACCCATGCTGCACCTTAATTTACTTCGTTGCGAAGTAAATTATTGCGCTCCCGCTCCCGTTGCGTGACCATCGTGTAGGCCAGATAATATTTGTAAATATTGCTGACGTAGCGCACCGTCTCGCGCCCAATCACGCGCGCGGCCACTACCTCAACATTGTGAAACCATACATTCGAATCCAGTCCTTCCGCTGCCGCCTGCGCGCGCAAACCGGCGATCCGCCCCGGACCGGCATTGTACGACGCGAAAGTGAACAGCGTCCGATTGAGCGCGTCCATCGCCGTATCCTTGAAATACGTGTCGTGCAGCCAGCGCAGATATTTCGTGCCGGCGTGAATGTTGTTGTCCACCTGGTCAATGCGCGCAATCTTGATCTTCGGATCGGCCGCCGTCGCCGGCAGCAGCTGCATCACGCCGATCGCGCCGTGATGACTGCGCGCGCGCTGATCCAACAGCGACTCTTGATAGCCCAACGCCGCCAGCATCAACGCGTCAAAGCCGTACTGCGCCCCGTAACGGCGGAACATCCCGATCGTCGCGTCGAATTTCCTCAGTTCAGCGCTCGCCACCGCATTCGTCACATAGGTGACCGAGCGCAAGTAGCGCTGAATAATGACATTGCCCAGCAACGTCCCCTGCTTGTGCGTGCGCACAAAGTCATTAAGCAATGCTTGCAGGTGCGGACTGTGCGGCCGCAGCGCCCAGGCAATTCGCCCGTTGTGCCGCACGGCGACATTGGTGTGCACGGCCAACTGCGGCATCACCCGCGCCCAGAATTGGGCCAGATGACTGTCCACAATGGTGGCGGGAATCAGCCCGGCATTAACCATCTCCAAAATATCCTCGTCCTCCAGATTCTCATTGACGATCTGGATCTGCACCGGCGCGCGCGTGGCCGCGCGCAGTCGCGCATTCAGTGCCGTCAGACTCTCAAAATAACTGCTAGAGCGCCGCACGTATACCGCGTGGCCGGCCAGCTCCTCTGCCCGCTGCAGGGCCGGATGCGCCCGGGTCGTCACGACCAATTCATTGATGCCACTGGCCAATGGATCAGTGAACGCGACGAGCTCTTGCCGTTCCGGCGTAATCGTCAAATTCGCGGCGGCGATGTCACCACGGCCATCGACCACCGCGCTCAGTAGTTCGTCGCGGCGTACCGGCACAATCACCACTTCCACGCGCAAGACGCCGGTGCGCAGACGCTGATTGACATACTCCTCGAATTCGCGCAACAGGTCATAGGTCAGCCCGCGCTGCTGGGCGCCGTCCAGAAAATAAAACGTCTTGCTGTAGCACACCATCACGCGCAGCACCCGCTTGCGTGCCAGCACCTCGAAATCGCCGCACCAGCGCTGGGTCGCGCATAACCACAGATCCACATCCGCGCCGGCCGGCTCCGCCGCTTGCCCCGGCAGCGCCACCAGCGCCAACCATGCTGTCATGCCCAGCGCGCAGCCAAGCACATAGCGGTGTGGGGATCGTGCAATCATGCTTGTGTTGCGCGCACCTGTTTGAGCAACTTCTTGTCGATCATGACCTAGTATAGCAAACCAGCCGCGATTTTTACGAAGATGACAAAGAGCGCCAAGCAAGAGCAACAAGAGACCGGCGGTGGTGGGGCAGCAGCAGCAATCTTACAAAGAGTAAATGAGTAAATGAGCCAGAGCAGCAGGCAGATTCATTTGGATGTTGTTGCTGCTGACAAACAACAGAAAGTGTTGATTGCGCTTGCCTCCTTTACTCTTTTACTCTTTCTTCAATGTTTGTCGCTTCACGCTTTTTGCGCGGGCAGCAGCAGCAATGTTACAAAGAGTAAATGAGGCGGAACAGATCGCAGATTCAACTGAATATGCTTGCTGTTTGCACACAACATAAAATGCCGATTGTGCTTGCCTCCTTTACTCTTTTACTCCTTGTTCAATGCCTGCCACTCTTGTTCCTCTTTGCTCTCTTGTTACTCTTCGTTAAAAACTCAGACGAAGACCTCGCCGGTGAAGGCTGGCAGGGTGACACAGCCCTCGGCCATCGTCACGCCCTGCACCCGGCCCGGGCTGGCGCAGTGCGGCCAGGCCGGCGACCATGTCAGCGTCTGCGACTGCGCATTGCTGTTCAGCGCGACCAGCGCCGTCTTATGACTACTGTGCCGCGCGAAGACAAACACGCCGGCCGCGTCGTCGGCCAGCAGCGTCGTGTAACTGCCGTGGGACAGCGCCGGCGTTGCGCGCCGCAGATAGATCAGCGTGCGATACCACGCATGCAGTTCGTGGTTGAATGCTACCGGAACGGGTGGACGCACGCGGCCGTGCGGATGGCTCTTTTCAACATCATAGGTCAGTTCCGGCCAGACCATCGGCTTGCGATTGCACGGGTCATTCGCGCCCCACATGCCGGCCTCGTCACCGTAATAGACCATGGGCGCGCCGAGATAGGTCATTTGAAACAGCACCGCCAGCTTCTGCCGCTGCAGTGCATCGGCGCACGGCGGGCCGAGGTCATAGTGCAGATCATTGTGCACCTGCGTCTTGTGATGGAACGGACCCCAGTCGCGATAGTGCCGGTCCGGATTGACGACCGCCGAGGCGAAGCGCACGCAGTCATGACTGCTGAGCAAGTTCTGCATGACGGCCGTGTGCGCAGATGGATAGGCATGACGCAGCGCGGCCATGCGTCGGTCGAATTCGCCGGCAGTGATCTTGTCGCGCCGGTCGCTGAAAAACTCCGAAACACCGAACAAAAATGGATAATTCATCAAGGCGTCGAACTCGTCGCCCTGCAAATAGTCAGGCGCGGTCTCGACTAATTCTCCGACTGTGTAGGCCTGCGGATTGAGCGTGCGCACCAGCGCGCACCATTCCTTCCAAAAACCGTGCGGGACGCAGAACGCGACGTCCAGACGCCAGCCATCAATGCCGTCGCGCGCGCCGCCGCTGACCATGGGCTGCATCCAGCGGCGCGTGCAATTGAAAATATAATCGCGCACGGGCGTGGCCAGCGAACCGTTTTCCTTGCGCAACTCCGGCAAAGTGCGGTGGCCGAACCAGCCTTTGTACGCAAAGCCGTCCGGCAGTGATTTGTCCCAGCGCTCAATGTCATACCAGCCGGCATAGCGCGACGCCTGGCCGGTGTGGCGCAGGTCCTGAAACGCAAAGCAATCGCGCCCGGTGTGATTGAACACGCCATCGAGAATGATGCGCAGATTGCGTTGGTGCGCGGCGCCAATCAAGTCGAGCAGCAGCCGATCAGCCGCCGTCCAGACCCAGGTGGCCGGATCATCCGTTTCGTGTGCGGTGGCGATCATGGCTTGGTCACCGGCCGGATCGGGCCCGAAGTGCGGATCAATGTGATGATAGCCATTGCCATCATATTTATGCGACGAGCGCGCCCAAAAGACCGGCGTGAGATACAGCGCAGTGACGCCAAGGTCATGCAGATAATCAAGCCGCTCGATGATGCCCTGCAGATCGCCGCCATAGCGCCGATGCCAGACCGACTTGAAAAACCCGCCGAGCTGTTGTTCCCATGGATCGAGCGCATACCAGTCGCGCGTCCAGCGCGATGGCTGCCAGCCGGGAATGTCGGTGCGTTCGAGCGCGGCGGCGGTCGGATCGTTGTGCGGATCGCCGCTGCAAAAACGCTCGGGGAAGATCTGGTACCAAACGGCGTCGCGCGCCCAGTTGGGTGTGCTCATCGGCGAGATGGGGTCGTGCGGTGATATTGTTGTTTAGATTGACGTGCGCTTACAGGACGTTGATGAACGTAATTTCCGTGGCTATGACGAATAATTGCCACATGAAAGCCGCAAGGGAAACAAAGCCGAGTACTTCACCGAGTACAGCAACACCGGACCATGTTGATGATGCCGTCTGCCGCAGTCTATTGTGTGCGACATTTCCATATATGACACTGAACACGCCGGACAAACAGATTAAACCCAAAAGCCAGCACCACACCGAATCCGAGAGTCGCACCAACAGCACCGGTGTTCCCGGAAGCACATTAAGGAGTCTGTGCCATGGCGCAATGAGCATGAGTGCCAGAATCAGCCATGGCATCACTGCGAGGCAGACACTCGCCAAGGCCACGCTTGAGCAGGCAGTCGCCGCAAGGCGCTCATTGCATCCCCGCCATAACAGAAGAAGCGGAATTGCCAACGCCAGGCCAGTAATGCAATGAACTGCAACAACTGCGCCCTTAAACGGCCGGAACCGATGCTGGTCCCACGGCAACGTGCATTTTGGGGTGCCATTGGTTCCTAAAACGTATGTGCCACCGGCTGGGCATACTGGCATCACTTTGATGATGGCAGGCATCAGCGCATCAAGGCTGGTAATGTTTGTCATGCCGCATTGCTGCGCAATCGAGAGAGCCAAGTTCAGGTTCTTACAATTCTTCGAGCAGCGAACTCGCCTCATTTTCCCCACCGGAAACCATGCCTGGCACGGCAGCGGGAGTAGGGCGCAGACAAGAGCAAGCAACAATGCGGCATGGCGTGCGATTCTCATGGCACTAGTGTAGTGATTTGACCGGCGATTGGCAATCGGCATGGAGAATAGCAGATATTGAACAAGGCATGCCGAATATCGAAGTATGCAGCATATTATAAATTCGTTCGCGGCGAACGAATTTTCTCCCGCTCTGCCACCGAACACTGCAAACCGAACACTGCAAACCGAACACTGCAAACCGAACACTGCAAACCGAACACTGCAAACCGAACACTGCAAACCGAACACTGCAAACCGAACACTGCAAACCGAACACTGCAAACCAAAAACTGAAAACATTGCAGAACGCTCTTTGACACCACCATGCGGAAGGACTACAATAGGCAGCATGCGAATCATCGAGACATTTGCGTCATTACAGGGCGAAGGCATCTGGCTGGGCATGCCGTCGCTGTTTGTGCGCCTGGCGGGCTGCAATCTGCGCTGCGGCTGGTGCGACACCCAGTATGCTTGGGATGCAACTGCGGGCAGCGAGTGTAGCGTCGCGCAACTGATCGAGCAGGCGCGGCAGGCGCCGGCGGCGCACGTGGTCATTACCGGCGGCGAGCCGACACTGGCTGGCGATGAACTGATCGCCTTGTGCGCCGGGCTGCGGCGCATCGGCACAATTGTCACGGTTGAGTCGAACGCGACACTATTTGTCGACTGCAATCCACACTTACTGTCATTGAGTCCGAAACTGGCGGTGTGGCATGACGACGTGCTGGCTGCGTATGTGCAGCGCGGCTATTGCGTGCAAGTAAAAGTGGTGGTGCGCGATGCGGACGAGGCCCAGGCGGCAGCGCAACGCCTCACGGCGTTGGCGATCCCGCGCGAACGGCTGTTTTTGATGCCACTGGCGCATACCCGCGCGGAGCATCTGCGCGCCGCAACATGGCTTGCGCCGTTGTGCCGTGCGACGGGCATGCGTCTGGCGTTGCGCGCGCAGACACTGCTGTGGAATGGCGTGCGCGGGCGATGAATTTGAAACTTGAAACTGGAAACTTGAAACTGGATGCACAGTATCGAACATTCAACATTATAAATTATTTTGCTGCGAAAGAATTTACATGAAAGCACAGAAAATAAAGACGCAGTACGTCTGCCAGGAGTGCGGGCATGCCTGCGCGAAATGGCAAGGCCAATGTCCGGCCTGTCAATCATGGAACACGTTGCTGTCAGAAATTGTGCCGGATACGAAAACGAAAGGCGCGCCGCGTGTGGTGACGCAATCGGTTGCGCTGAAGGATGTCTCTTTGGATGAAAGCGCGCGGCGGCAGAGCAACATTGCGGAGTTCGACCGGATCCTCGGCGGCGGCTTGATTCCCGGCCAGGTCGTGCTGGTCGGCGGCGATCCGGGCATCGGCAAATCCACAATCTTGCTGCAAGCCGCCAACGCACTGGCGGCGGCGGACGCGCCCTTGTTGTATGTCAGCGGCGAAGAATCGCTGGCGCAGACAAAATTGCGCGCGCAACGGCTGCAGGTCGACAATCCGCACATTTTGTTGATGGCCGCCATCGATATTCGCGCGATCCTCGAAGAAGTCGCACGGGTCACGCCGTTCGCTGTCGTGATTGATTCGATTCAAGTGATGTACGACAGCGAATACCCGAGCGCGCCGGGCAGCGTGACCCAGGTGCGCGAATGTGCTGCGCAGCTTGTGCGCTTTGCGAAGGAGCACAATGTCGCGGTGCTGATTGTCGGGCATGTGACCAAGACCGGCGCAATCGCCGGCCCGCGCGTGGTCGAGCACTTGGTCGACACGGTCTTGTATTTCGAGGGCGAGCGCCACAACATTTATCGCATTTTGCGGGCAGTCAAGAATCGTTTTGGCTCAACCGATGAAATCGGCGTGTTTGAGATGACCGGGCGCGGGTTGATCGAGGTGCCGAATCCGTCGGCAATCTTTTTGGCGCAACGCCAGACGCAGCGCAGCGGCTCGGCCGTCGGCACGGCGCTCGAGGGCACGCGCCCATTGCTGATCGAGGTGCAGGCGCTGGTGGCGAGCTCGCCCTTCGGCATGCCGGCGCGCAAGGCGGTCGGCGTCGATGCGAATCGGATCACGCTGCTGCTGGCGGTGCTGGAGAAGCGCGTCGGAATTCATGTCAACACGCAGGATGTGTTCGTCAGTCTGGCGGGCGGGATCAAGTTGACCGAGCCAGGGCTTGACTTGGCGTGTGTGGCGGCGATCGCCTCAAGTTTTTATGACCGGCCGGTGCCGGACGACACGGTCGTGATCGGCGAAGTCGGCTTGGGCGGTGAAGTGCGCGCGGTCAGTCAAATCGAGCGGCGCGTGATGGAGGCCAAGCGGCTGGGCTTTGCGCAGTGCATTTTGCCGGCCCACAACCTGAAATCATTTCGCGAGAAGGGCAAGGCGCAACTGCAATGGCAGGGCGTCAAGCTGGTTGGCTGCGAAGATGTGCGCGCCGCGCTGCAAGCGCTGCTGGGCACGCCGGACGCAGGAAAGTGACGCGGGAAACTTGAAACGCGATCCTTGGCAATAAAAAAAAGCGCGGGCTTGTTGGGTCCGCGCTTACCGTAGGGTTAGCTACGATGCTGTGTTACTTCCCTGCCGGCGTTGCTTGGGTGGTCGGCTCTCCAGCAGCAACCCATCCTTCAATACCGTCAGGGTACTTGTGTACGGCAGTGTAGCCGTTTTGGACCAGCGTCTTCGCCAGCGTGGCGCTAGCCGGGCATTTCGGGCCGGTGCAATAGACGACAACTTTGGCGCTCTTGTCCGGCAAGGCTGCGGTGATTTGTTCCGGCGTGGCGTCGGCGGGCACAGAGATTGCGCCCGGAATGCGCTTGCCATCGTCATACTTGGCGGTGCGCGCATCCACGACCACAACCGTGCCGAGTAAGTCGGCCAATTGATCGGTGGTCACATGCGCAACTTTTTTGGCCAGGCATTTGTCACAGGGCACCGCGCCAGCCTTGGCGCACTTGTCGCCGCAGGCTGCCTTAGCGGCCGCGCTACAGGGCGCTGTGGCAGCCGCGTTGCAGACGGCTTGATCGTTGGCGGAGGCGCCACTGCTGCCGCAGCCTGCACCGCCGGCATAGACATAAACAGAAAGCGCGACGAGGGCGAGGGTCCCGGCTATGGTCAGACTCAGCTTTGTTTTCATTGTTGGCATCCAGTTGGGTTAGGTGTTACTACTAAAAAGATAAAGGCAGGCCGCGTGCCAATAGTATGTATTGTGGTACCATATTGCGTCAATGTCCTGTCTGAACTATATAACTGCACATGTTTCATTTGGTTATGAAAAACACCCGCGTGGCACACCCGACAATCCGCGTCCGCTGGGCCGGGCAGTTTTTGCGCAGCCACAAAGCGCAAAAGGGTCAAAAAGAACCAATCCCTTACTTCTTTCGCGGCGAAAGAATTCTTAAAAGATCAGGCGGACCGTGCGGATTGTCTTGGGCGGTACGGTGAGCGTGACGGCATGCGGCTGAACCTTGAGCGATGGCGCCGCCGTGTCCGGCGATTCATCCAGTAAGACCGGTTCGGCCGCGCGGACTTTCACGCCGGGGACGCGCATGTGCGCATGCTGCGGCGTGGCCAGGCCATTCCACAGACGCACGATGATGCCGTGTCCATCTTCCGCGGGTTTGATGGCAGAGACCGCCGCGCCGTCCACTTCAATCAGCGACATGGCGCGAGCTTTGCCGGCAAATGTGCCGGCAAACGTCAGCGTGCGCGCATTGACCAGCGCCGCGGCGCGCTGCACGTCGCCGAGCTGCGCGGCCGAGGTGCATGGCAAAATCGAGAGCGCATACTGCCAGGTGCCCTGCATCTGCGCGTCCGGTGTGGCGATGGGCGGGCCGGCATTGGTCTTGCGGGCTTGCATATTCTCTTGCGAAAGATGTCCGACGCAGCGCAGCAGCGTGATGGCCAATGCGCCGCGCTGGGCCGGCAGCAATTGATGTTCCTGCATGCCCTGGGGCAGGACAGCCAAGCCGCGCGTGCCGTCGAACGCGGCGACGAAACGCTTGTTGTTGAACTCGGTCGGGCCGGATTCGATCCAGGCGTCCTTGGGCGGCGGCGGCACGACGTGCGGTCGCTGCTGGATGTCGAAATGGCCTTCGGACCAGACCTGCGTGGTTTTCGCGCCGGTGTGCACCAGCAGGCGCAGGCGGTGATCTTTGGCGGTGTTGTCCACGGTGGCATGCAGATCCAGGCGCGCGTGCTTGTCCCACAGCGCGAATTCGAGCATGATTGACACAGGGCACCGCGTCTTCACCCGTGCCGTGTGCTGCGGATTCAGCGCGCACGGCAGCACGAGTTGCAGCGACAGTCGCGCACGCTGCACGACCGGCGTAGCGCCGCCGTGCTCAAGCGCGGTGACGGCGCACAGGCCGCGGATGACCGTGTCGCGTTTTGGCGGTGAAAACGTGTAGGTGTCACCGGCGTCGCCGGCGTCCTCAAAACTAAGAATGTCGCGATAGGCAGTGCCGGTCTGCTTGTCGAGCAGATTGACGGTGCCGTTGCGTTTGATGCAAACGCGCAGGAAGTCGTTTTCGAGCGCCGCGGATTTGACGGCGCGCCAGCGGCGCTGCGGCATGCGCTTGCCTGGCACCAGCGTGAGTGGCGTCAGCGCATAACCAGGTTGCGCGCCGGCATCGAAACTGATGCGCGCCGTGTAGACTGGGTCGTCATACCAGCCCATGCGCACCGCGAACTCCTTTTCTTCAGACATTGTTTCGAGCACGGCCGGAATGGGTTTGCCATTTGCGCCGGCGAGGGCAAACGCGGCGGGCTTGCCGGCGGTGGCGGGCAACTGGAAATCTGCGACGGCGCCGCCAGGCGTGGCAACCGGCGCGGCGTGCAGCACGGCGAACTGCAGGCGTTTGGTTTGCAATGTCGGCGTGAAACCGAGCTGCGCGAACAAGAGTTCGAGCGCGTCTTCCCGCGCCACCCGCGCATACTGGGCGCAGTGCCGATAGCGCGTGACCATGTCGCGCAACACGTCATCGGTGCTGCAGCAGCCAATACTGTCATGCGGCTGATTGCGCAGCAGTTCGCGCCAGGCGCGCTGCAGCACGCGCGTGATGCGGGTGCGGGCCGCGTCATCGGCATGGCGCAGGGCAAACGCCACCAACGGCTCTGTCGCGAATTGCAGCTCTTGTTCGCACGCATGCTGCCGCAGCTTGACATCCATGCGTGTGGCCAGAATCCCGTTCAGCACACAATTCACCGGTACCGGCCGGTCATTGGTAAAGGGCACCTGATTGACACTGCGCAGTTCGCCGCTGACGGTGCGCAGGGTTGCCTCGCGGGTCGCCTCGCGCAGGGCGGCAAGATATTCGTCAAAGGACGCGTGTTGAATCTCCCACTCGGGCCGCAGCGTGCGTGCGATCTGCAGCCAGGCGGACGTGTCGGCGTCTGGCAGGGTGTGATCTGTGCCGTGCGGATAATAGACCACCTCGGTCGTGGCGGCCGCGGCGATGTGCTCGACGAGTTTGACAAACCACTCGGCTTTGGCGGCCGGTTGTTTGAACACGGCGGGGTCAAGCTTGATGCCAAACGTCGAGTGGATCGGCCATTGGCCAAACCAGCCGATGCCATAGCCGACGCGCTCGTTGATGCGATGGGTCAGCACGCGGCTGCCATCGGGCGCCTGCCAGACAAATTCACTCGGTAGACTTGCATCGGAGATGCCGCGCCACAGGATGGCGCTGTCAATGCCGCAGCCGCGCAGAATCTGCGGCATCTGCGCAATGTGGCCGAACATGTCGGGCAGATAGCCGGTGCGCGAGCACGCGCCGAACGCGCTGGCCAAGCGTGTGCCGAACAGCAGGTTGCGCACGAGCGCCTCGTCGCCGGCCAGAAATTCATCCGGCAGGACGTACCACGGGCCGACCGTGATGCGGCCCTGGGCGACCAGCGCGCGCACGACGTCCGCCATCTCCGGGCGCAAATCGAGGAAGTCTTCGAGCACGACCGTCTGACCGTCGAAGTTGTAGCAGCGGTAGGCGGGATCGCGCAGCAGCAGCGCAATGAGCTGGTCAAACAATTTCAGCAAACGCACCTGGAAGACGCTGAAGGGCGTGTGCCATTCGCGGTCCCAGTGCGTATTCGAGCAAACAAAAACGCGCAGACGATGCATACTCGGCTCCATTCGTTAAAGGCTGCGACTATTATACAATAACTTCAGCCGGTGGCGCTTTGAGCAGCATGGCGGAATAGCCGTGGCGTTTCATTGCAGGTCAAGGATCAAGGATCAAAGGATTAGGCGGATAGTGCGGATGGTTTTGGGCGGCAGCGGCAGCGCGACGGCATGCGGCTGGACGCTGACCGGCGGCGCCGTCACGTCCGGCGATTCATCGAGCAAGACTGGTTCTGCCGCGCGGATTTTCACGGTGGGGACGCAAATATGCGCGCGGCGCGGCGTGGCCAGGCCATTCCACAGGCGCACAATAATGCCGTGCCCGTCTTCCGCAGGTTTGATGGCGGAGACCGCCGCGCCGTCCACTTCGATCAGCGACAGGGCGCGGGCTTTGCCGGCAAATATACCGGCAAATGTCAGGGTGTGGGCATTGACCAGCGCTGCGGCGCGCTGTACGTCGCCGAGCTGCGCGTCCGAGCTGCACGGCAAAATCGAGAGGGCATATTGCCAGGTGCCCTGCATCTGTGCGTCCGGTGTGGCGATGGACGGGCCGACATTGGTCTTGCGGGCTTGCATGTTTTCCTGTGAAAGATGCCCGACGCAGCGCAGCAGCGTGATGGCCAATGCGCCGCGCTGGGCCGGCAGCAATTGGTGTTCCTGCAAGCCTTGGGGCAGAACAGCCAGACCGCGCACGCCGTCGAACGCGGCGACGAAGCGCTTGTTGTTGAACTCGGTCGGGCCGGATTCGATCCAGGCGTCCTTAGGCGGTGGCGGCACGGCGTGTGGCCGCTGCTGAATGTCGAAATGACCTTCGGACCAGACTTGCGTGGTCTTCGCGCCCGTGTGCACCAGCAGACGCAGACGATGATCGCGAACAACATTCTCGACCGTGACGTGCAGATCGAGCCGCGCATGCTTGTCCCACAGCGCGAATTCGAGCATGATTGACACGAGGCCCCGCGTCTTCATCCGCGCCGTGTGCGGCGGATTCAGCGCACACGGCAGCGTGAGCTGCAACGACAGCCGTGCGCGCTGCACGACCGGCGTGGCACCGCCGTGTTCAAGCACGGTGACGGCGCCCAGGCCGCGGATGACCGTGTCGTGCTTCGGTGGCGAGAAGGTGTAGGTGTCGCCGGCGTCGCCACCGTCCTCAAAACTGAGGATGTCGCGATACGTCGTGCCGGTCTGTTTGTCGAGCAGATCGACGGCCCCGTTACGGTGGATCTGCACGCGCAGAAAATCATTCTCGAGCGTCGTGGTTTTGACGGCGCGCCAGCGGCGTTGTGACATGCGCTTGCCCGGCATAAGCGTGAGCGGCGTCAGCGCATAGCCAAGTTGCATGCCGGCATCAAAGCTGACGCGCGCGGTGTAGACCGGGTCGTCATACCAGCCCAGGCGAATGGCGAACTCTTGTTTTTCAGACAACGATTCGAGCACGGTCGGAATGGGTTTTCCATTCGTGTCGGCCAGGGCGAACGCAGCGGGTTTGCCGGCAGCGGCCGGCAAGTGGAAATCCGCGACGGCGCCGCCGGGCGTGGCAACCGGCGCGGCGTGCAGCACGGTGAATTGCAGGCGTTTGGTCTGCAGCGTTGGGGTAAATTCGCGTTGCGCAAACAAGAATTCAAGCGCGTCTTCCCGCGCCACCCGCGCATACTGGGCGCAATGCCGATAACGGGTGACAATGTCGCGCAGGACCTCATCGGTGCTGCAGCAGCCGATGCTGTCATGCGGCTGATTGCGCAGCAGTTCGCGCCAGGCGCGCTGCAGCACGCGCGTGATGCGCGTGCGGGCCGCGTCGTCGGCATGGCACAGGGCGAACGCCACTAGCGGTTCGGTCGCGAATTGCAACTCTTGTTCGCACGCATGTTGCTGCAGCTTGACGTCCATGCGCGTGGCCAGAATCCCATTCAGCAGATAGTTTTCCGGCATCGGTCGGTCCTTCGTGTAGGGCACCTGATTGACGCTGCGCAACTCGCCGCTGACCGTGCGCAGGGGTGTAGCACGGGTCGCCGTGCGCAGGGCGGCACAACATTCATCAAAGGACGCGTGCTGAATCTCCCACGCGGGCCGCAGCGTGCGCGCGATCTGCAGCCACGCGGACGTGTCGGTATCCGGCAGGGCGTGATCCACGCCATGCGGATAGTAGACCACCTCGGTCGTGGCAGTCGCAGCGATGTACTCGACGAGTCTGACAAACCACTCGGCTTTGGCGGCCGGCTGTTGCAACACGGCTGGATCTCGCTTGACCCCAAACGTCGAATGAATCAGCCATTGGCTAAACCAGCCGATGCCATAGCCGACGCGCTCATTGATACGCTGAGTCAGCACGCGGCTGCCGTCGGGCGCCTGCCAGACAAATTCGTTGGGCAGGGTCGCGTCTGAAATGCCGCGCCAGAGGATGGCGCTGTCAATGCCGAAGCCGCGCAGAATCTGCGGCATCTGCGCAATGTGGCCGAACGTGTCGGGCAGATAGCCGGTGCGCGAACACGCGCCAAACGCCGTGGCTTGCTGTGTGCCGAGCAACAAATTGCGTACGAGCGCCTCGTCGCCGGCCAGAAATTCATCGGGCAGAACGTACCACGGGCCGACTGTGATGCGGCCGTGGGCGATCAGCGCGCGCACGACCTCGGCCATTTCCGGGCGTAGATCGAGGAAGTCTTCGAGCACAATCGTCTGGCCGTCAAAATTATAGCAGCGGTAGGCGGGATCGCGCAGCAGCAGCGCAATGAGCTGGTCAAACAATTTCTGCAAACGCATCTGCAAGACGCTGAAGGGCGTGTGCCATTCGCGGTCCCAGTGTGTATTCGAGCAGACAAAAACGCGCAGACGGTGCATCCTCGGCTCCATTCATTTAAAGGCTGCGGCCATTATACAATAACTTTGACACGCCGCGCACTTGTGACGCCTGTAGCGGCAGCCATTTCACCACGCAGTGCACGAAGCTAACAATGGCAGAGCAAATGCAAGCAATCTATAGATGGTCTTTGCATCAGCGGCACCGACGCGGGCATTTCATTATAATGGAACCATGACGACACGTACAGCAAAACAGTTGGGACCACGGATTTGTCTGGTGGCACTGTGCCTTGCGGTAAGCGGCGCGGCGTGGGCGCTGCCGGCCAATGCAATCCCGCTCGGTGGCTGGCTCGAAGCGCAAGGCAGCAATGTCACGCGTTGTATTCGCGTGTTGACCGTGATTCCCGGTGAGGCGCTGGATCAGGCGGGCATCCGCCCGGCATATGATTATGCGGAGATCTCTATCGCTGCCATGCTGGCCGGTCCGCGGTGTGTGAAGGCATAGCACATGCCGGTGCGGGCGGTCGTGACCTGTTCGGGAAAAGCGGTATGCAATGCCTGTAGCGCCTGCGCGCCCGTACAGTGACAGGCGATGATCTGCCGCGGTGCATAGGCGCGCAAGGCCGCGCTTGTGGCGGCCATGCGCGCCGCGTCGGCATGCAACAGGTGCAGCCCGCCGATAATGCCCGCGATGCGCGTGGCGCCGGCCACGCGGCAAATGTACTGCAGTGTGTTGATCAGCCCGGCGTGACAGCAGCCGCAACAGACGACCAAGCCGGCGGGCGTGGCGATCCAGAGCGCCAGATCGTCTTCGATCATATCCGGCTGCGCGCCGGCCGCATCGAGAAAGAACGGGCCGCCAACGTCCTCAAATGCCGTCGTACGCGGAATCGGGCCGGTGAGGCCGACCGTCGGCGCAAGCATGCTTGGCTGGCGCACCCAGTGTAGCCGCGCCGGCGGATGCTGGGCCAAGGCACGGCGGGCATCGGCCGGCATCTGCAGGTCTTTCGCCACGCCGTCACGAATGCTGCAACGCGGCCGCGTGACCGCTGGATGCGCATAGATCTGCATGCCCGGCGCGCGCGCCAACGCGTGCGCCACCCCGCCGGTGTGATCGTAATGCCCGTGACTAAGCACGAGCGCATCCGCCATTGTGGTCGCGATGCCGCGTACGCGGGCATTGCTGTCGAACGCGTCGCTTTGGCCCGTGTCAAACAGAATTCGCAATCCGGCGGTCTCAATCCATAGCGCCAGGCCGTGCTCGCATGCCAGGCCCGGTGCGGCCAGATTGTCCACCAGCACCGTGACGACAACGGGCGGGCGCATCGCACTCAATGGTCGCAGACGTTGTCGCCTGTGACGAGTGTGCCCGCCAGATAGGCAGTCACGAGTTGTTCGGGCGTCTCCGCCGGCGCGCCGATCACGACCGCGATCTTGTGCTCGGCGAAGAGCGCTTGCGCGCGCTGTCCCATGCCGCCGGCAATAATAACGTTGGCACCCTGTTGCGCCAGCCAGCGCGGCAGCAAGCCGGGTTCGTGTGCCGGTGCGGCCAAGTCGCGGCGCACACGGATTTGTTTGTTTTTTTCATCGGCATCGACCAGCGCAAACTGTTCGCAGTGGCCGAAATGCAGCGCCAAGCGGCCGTTGGCAAGCGGAATAGCAATGATCATGTGGGGCATCTCCTTAGTATGATTAGGTTAGTGCGATACTGCATCAGGTGTGTCCAAGGCAAGCACAGGCTGCATAATACTGCGCATGATATCGGCGGCGGGGCCTGCGCCGGGCTGACGCACGAACGCGCGGCCCTCGTCGCCCGCCGCGGCAATGCGTGGGTCGATCGGGATGGCGCCGAGGAATGGCACGTGCATCTCGCGCGCCATGCGCGCGGCACTACCGGCTGGGAAAATAGCCGTGCGCGTGCCGCAGGTCGGGCAGACAAAGCCGCTCATGTTCTCGACCACGCCCAGCACGGGCACCTGCAGCGTGCGGCAAAACGTGATCGCTTTGCGCACATCCACCGCTGCCACTTTTTGCGGCGTGGTAACGATCACGGCACCGCTGACCGCGCCGAGCACTTGGCAGACCGAGAGCGGCTCGTCACCCGTCCCCGGCGGCGCGTCAATCACCAAGACATCGAGATCGCCCCATGCCACCTGTTCGAGAAATTGCCGAATCAGCTTCATTTTCAACGGGCCGCGCCAGATGACGGCGTCATCCTGATCCGTCAGCATGAAGCCGAGCGACATGACCCGCAGACCGTCGTGCTCGACCGGCTGCAGCAGCTCTTCCGTGCCGCGCAGGCGCGTGCCCTCGAGGCCGAGCATCGTCGGAATACTGGGCCCGTGAATATCAACATCGAGCAAGCCCACGCGCTGGCCGGCCATCTGCAACGCGATGGCGAGATTCACCGCCACCGTGCTCTTGCCGACGCCGCCTTTGCCCGACAGCACCAGCACATGGTGACGAATGTGCGCGTGGGGCGCAGTGGACGTGGCGATTGTGGGTGTGTCACGCATGCGTCGTCTGCTTGGGCAGGTTAGACAGGCTGTCCCACACGTGGCGGATGTCGGCGGCGCTGGCGGTGGCGATCTCGACCACGGCGCGCGCGTGCAATTGAGCCTGGGTGACGCCGCGATCATAGCGGATGCGGCCGGCGATGCTGGCGCCCGCCTGCCGCGCCGTATCCTCGATCTGCTGCGCCAGGGCGGGGCTGAGGTCCCATTTGTTGACACACACGGCGGTCGGAATACGGAAATGGCGCGTCAGCGCCAGTACGCGCGCCAAGTCGTGTGCACCGGCGACGCTGGGCTCGGTGACAATCAGCACCTGCGTCGCGCCGCTCAGCGAGGCGATCACGGGGCAGCCGATGCCGGGCGGGCCGTCCACGATGATCAGCGCGTGCTGGTCGCGTTCGGCAATACGGCGCGCCGCGGCGCGCACCTGCGCGACCAGCTTGCCCGAATTGCCTGCGCCCGGGTCCAGGTGCGCATGCACCATTGGCCCGCAACGCGTCGTGGACACCATCCATGCGCCGCACCCGCGCTCGGGAAAATCAATCGCCTGCACCGGGCAGAAATGGACGCAGACGCCGCAGCCCTCGCAGGCAATCGGATCAATGGAAAACGTGGCTGCGCCCGCCGCCACGCCCTGCATCCGTACGGCCTCAAAGCGGCACTGCGCCAGGCACGCGCCGCAGCCGATGCAATCGGTCTGGCGAATCAACGCCACATGCCCGGCGCGAAATGCATGCCGCTCGTGCACCTGCGGTTCCAGCACGAGGTGCAAATCGGCCGCGTCCACATCGCAATCGGCAATCACCGCCGTGTGTGCCAGTACCGCCAGCGAGGCCGTGACACTGGTCTTGCCCGTACCGCCTTTGCCGCTGATCACGACTAATTCCTGGATCATGTGCGGGTCTTCCTTTGCGGCGCGGACACGCCGGATTGTGCCTGAAAGCACCAGCGCTCCAACCCGGCCAAATGACAGACTGCCGCACCGGTGACGCCATACAGCACACAGCGCGTGCCGGCCGCCTGCGCCGCTTGCAGCAAGGCCTCGCCCGTGCCATTGACGACCATCGTGCCGGTCGCCAGAATCAAATCAACGCCCTTGATCAGGTCGTGGCCGTACGCGTGCCCGTCGTGGACAGGCACGCCAAACTTGGTGGTGGCAATATTGTTCGGATTGAGGTCGGTGATGCGCACGTTCCCGGCGCCAAAGACATGCACCAGCGCCTCGGCAATGGCAGGATTGAAGCCGATCAAGCCGACCGTGCGCGCGCCGGTATCGCGCGCTTTCTCGGCCATGGCGGTGGCACATTCTTCCGGCGCGTCGTCTTTGCAATGCACCGTGTCGGTCACCAAACACACATGGCAGAGCAGCGCGTTCAGCGC
>Ga0268280_1000260_pt1 | contig 49017 bp, 42 predicted proteins | sample saktaG_9_FD_190139 | JGI IMG/M metagenome (GOLD analysis project Ga0268280, IMG submission 190139) | Saline water microbial communities from Sakinaw Lake, British Columbia, Canada - sak_2011_5_24_40m | ecosystem: Environmental > Aquatic > Non-marine Saline and Alkaline > Saline ...
GGGGGGGGGGGGGGGGCCTGTCCTCAGCCGGGGCGGGTTCCCTGGGAGTAAACAGTAGCTGACCTTTGAATTTAACATTCAGGTTCTCAAGTGGCCCATTTGACTCCTTGATAAGCCAGCATTTCCTTTCCGGAGACCAAAATGCACCCTGCAATGGCCTGATTAAGCCAACAACCTGCTCGTCATAAGCAAAGTATAAGGCGATCAGGTTCCTGGAATCAACTTTAATAATCTCAGTTTCAATCTGCTTCATAGGGTATGGTTTAGTGTTTATGGGTCAATCCCCAAATACTCCATTCAACCTGGTGGCTTGGGTCTTACTACTTCATTAATCCCCTGAACTCTTAAAAGTGATATGTTTATCGCAAAAAGATTTTTTATAACAAAGAACAGGCTGACCCATGAGAGTACCCCATTGCGATTAGGTTCAGGCACTCTTATTGGCCGAAAATAGAATTCTTCACAACCTCTTTGGAGTCGGGTTTAGAAGTCTTTAAGGTTGAGTTCAAAGTCCCGGGATAATTATCGGAAAGGAACTTATGGTTCCTCAAAATTAAAATCTTTGGTAAATAATAAAAAAATGATTTTTCTTGACCCCCAGTCTGAAGGTGCATTAACAATAAAATCAATTTAGGTTTTGTAGATGGCCTGCAAATTGGAAAAGCCGGACCATCCTGTTACCTTGTAAGGGATATTTTTATGTGCCGCTGCTGATGGATGTCTTCCTTTACCGTAACAACGTACATGCCTGCAGGAAGAGCTGAAAGATCAATTCTGCATGGTTCAGACCCGGTTCGTGTATTCGTTTGATGGTACACTGTACTCCCGATCATGTTACGAACGATGATTTCGGTGTTTGTTCCATTGGTTCCCTTCTTCACCAGGTATATTATTCCGCTTGAAGGGTTTGGATAGGCAGAAATATCGCTACTGTGCATCTCTTCTTCAATTCCCAAAACTTTGTAAGCAGCCGCCACTGATTTCTGGGCATCAACTTTGCCCCAGCCCCAATTGTTGTTTCCTTCGGGGCCGATTAAACCTGTATAGGCATCATTAATGGCATTCTTCTGAAGAATTTCTTTAACACGTTCAGGTCCAAGAAGTGGGTTTGCCTGGAGCATGAGAGCTATTATTCCGGTCACTATGGGGGCTGCCATCGAAGTGCCGGCAGAGACTGCATAGTAATATTTCCGGTTGTTCATTTCTGCTTTTAAAACACTGTTTATATTGTCTTCCTGATATTCAGCAGAAAATGAATTTACGGAGGAGGCTATCATCTCTCCCGGAGCAGTAATCTCAGGTTTTGTCCTGTCATCAGCAGTGGGTCCCCTGCTGGAGCTACTGACCAGGGTTTGGACTTGACCATCGTACGTCTGAATATTGTTTTTCAGGTCAGTCCATTCGTTCTTGCTTACATAGGACCCTACTGTGATTATTTTTTTTGCAGTGCCACCAATCTCCCCGACAGTGCTGCTATCATCTCCAGGTGTATAACCAGGTAATGCAATACCTTGGAAACCATTGTAGAGCGAATATCCTTGATTCCATATATCCACTGTGCTGTTTTTACTGGTAACAACAAGGGTTGCCAGGTATTTTTTACCCAGTTTATTTATCTCAACCAGCAAATTGGGTTTTTGATTATAGGGATCTTTTGCAACACCCGCGATGTTATAAGCGAGCGTGTCGCCGCTGAAGAACATGGTATCGTTCTTCGCAGGCTTGTTTGATGCATAGAAAAATGGAGTTGATACTACTTTCAAATTATTTGTTGTATCGGAAATGAGAATGGAAACAGCGAAATCACTGTTTGGTGATCCCCAAAGATCAAGCGCTCCGGAAGAATAATTCTTTTTATCATCAAGATCAATAAATGTTCGGAGGGTGTCATTGCTAAGCTTCTTCCTTATATGAAGCTTTTTATCTCCCTCATTCCCTGCCGACCCAACAACGATCTTCCCCGGGCCAACAAGGCTGTCAATTGCCTGATCAAGAAGGGATGTTCCATCATGAGGACCAAAATGCGTTCCAAGACTAAGGTTGACAACGGCTGGTTTTCCCAGTTCAGCAGCCTTCTGAAAAATGTATTTTATACCATCAGCTACGGGCGCCTCTACAAAAATCAAGAATGCTGCAGGAGCAGCGCCCATGTATTTATTTCCTGGGTTAAGGTATCCCGAACCTGCCGCAATACCGGCTACATGGGTACCATGATTATCGTTTTCAGCTAAATGCTTTTTTTCGAGTAATTTAGATTGACCAACATATTCTGTTCCCACTTTAAACCCGGGAGGAGGGGAGCCTGTTGTATCTTCTTGATCCCATGCGCTAAGGATACGCAGATTTTTGCCGCTTATGTCGTAAAAATTTGGATGTGTTAAATCGAAACCACCATCAATTATTCCAATTACTACGCTGTCGCCATTGTATTTGCGGGCCAGGCCTGTTCCGGCATGTACCTCGTTGACCTTTGTCATTGCGGTCGCTGCATCAAGTTTCTGATGTGCAGTGACATTTACATCAACATATTTCAATCCTCTGATTTCACCGAGTTTTTCCAGGGCAGAGAGTGGGATCAAAACAGACCAGATATTTGTGATTTTGCAGCTGATAATGACGCCCAAAAATTCCAGGGCTTTCTGATCAATTTCAGGATATACCTGGATAAGTGCCCCTACATAGTTTTGATCTTTGATTGTTCTAACCTGATAAAAAATTTTAAGCTCGGCCGTTGTCCGGGTGGATGTGCTTTTTAATTTGTTCAGGTTTTGAACTTTCAGTACGAGATTTTTCGTTTTAGAAGTAAAGTGCACACTTTGCGCATAAGAGCCAACGGCAAATGCAAGAATATACAAGAATAATAGGGGCCTGAATGTTTTCATAATTGTACGATTTTTTAAGATAACAATTCTTCAATGTATCAGGCACTAAAATAATTAAATTTTTGTTCCTGAGAAGAAAATTTTTAAGGAAAGGGACAACTTGGAAAAAACGCATTAAATCGTTCATTAATGCAGAATGCTCAGCAAATGAACACATTAAATCTGTAGAAAGGAAGTCGTCCGGTTGCAACTTTGAGCAGTAAGGGGAGCAAAACCCAGTGAAGAGTGAAAGATGAAGAGTGAAGAACTTTTTAGTTTCACTCTTCTTTTTTCACACAACCCTTTTCACTTTTAACCTGTATCCGGATTAACCTATGGATGGCTATTGCTCAAACAAATTCAGATACTTTTCAAATATGAAGATGCGGTTTCTCTTGAATCCTGTTTTTTCACTGAGGATTCCGAGTTTCTCAAAGTCCTGAATCAACCGGTTTGCAGTTGAAATATTCACAGCAAGACCTTTCGCCACTTCGGAGGCATCTACAATAGGCTTGGCATATAAATACCGGATCAGTTTCATTGCAAGCGAGACCTTTTTGCCCAGCGTAATAATTCTTTTCTCTTCCAACTCACGGCGTAGTTTCATGATTTCATGAAAGGTCTGAATTGAATTTTCGGCAGTTTCCAGAACGCCTACGAGGAAGAAAGTTAACCATTGCACCAGGTTATTCTGAGTTCTTACTGCAGTCAGGTTATCGTAATAATATGAGCGATTCCGTTCAAAAAAATCGGAAAGATATAATGCAGGTTTACCTAATATTTTGTTGCTCAAAAGATAAAGTGTTATTAGTAACCGCCCTAATCTCCCATTGCCATCAAGAAAAGGGTGAATGGATTCAAATTGATAATGTGCAATGCCAATGCGGATAAGCGGTGGTATTTGCAAATCCTCATTGTTCAACAGTTTTTCAAGATCGCTCATCAATTCGGGCACTTCACTATAATGAGGCGGAATATATGCTGCATCATTCAGCGTAGCGCCCCCAATCCAGTTTTGCGAGGTACGGAACTCACCGGGTAATTTGTATTTGCCCCGGACTCCCTGTAATAATTTTTCATGTGTTTGTTTTAGTAAGCGAGTACTTATTGGAAGTTCATCCAATTGCGCAATTGCAAAATTCATTGCTTCAATGTAGTTATGAACTTCCTGCCAGTCGTCGCGTTTTTCGGGTCTGATGTATTCAGCACCCTGAATGGCTTCTTCCATACTGGTTTGCGTTCCCTCAATCCTGCTGCTCCGGGTAGCTTCCTTTGTGATATGCATCCGGATAAAAAAACCCACATCGGGAACCATCATCGAAAAGGCATTCAACTCACCAAGTTTCCTGGTAGCATCATTCAGCAGTCGGTTTACCTTTGCATCACTAACCAGCCATTCGTGATTCACAGGTTCAGGCGAGAAACTTGAATAGCCATATTGCTTATTGTATCTTCCTGCATTGAAACGGGTTATTTCCATGACTAACAATTTATCCTTACGCAAATATAAGAACTTATATTTGCAGTTAAGCCTTTTTCTGCAATTATAAAAATTTATATTTGCAGAAGACCCTTCAATTATTATTGGAAAAGCCGGACCATCTGACTATCTGTCGCCGATTTTGGTTGACCGACTTTGTTTATTAACAATCAACAAATTGAGCTGGTCAGGCTTTTCCGGCGAAGGCTGGCCGATGCGAGCGTTTTGCCCGGTTGGGTGATGCTGAAACCTATTTTTTTTCTGAGACAGTAAAATAAATCCAATCCCCTTCTACATTCTGTGTGTAAACAAGATTAACACAGCCGGCTATTGTTTCCCATTTTTTTGCAAAAAATCTCCTGTAATCATCTTCTGTCACCCCTCCCAGATTATACTCTGTGACCATTGTATTGCCAAATCCTTTCATCCTTCCTTTTACATTAGAATTCTTTGCTTGCAGGATTTCCATCTGAAAATCTTTAAATTGTTGCTTATTCGCAGAGATTTGCTGAACAAATTTTACCGGAGTCAAAGAATCCATTGACTGCCAGTAAGGACATCCGACTTTGCCCGCCCATACTCCAAAATCCTCAGCCGACTGCCCTTTTGATTTTGCATAGCTGATTCCACTGATGACGAAATAAATAAGATTACCCTCCGCTGTTTCCCATTTCTGTTCAACAGTAAGCACCGGTAATTTAATAGTTTCATTTTTATCCTGGGCATAGGTTACATTTGCTACACTCATCGCCATTATTGCAACAGTAATTATTGTATGTTTCATCTGTTTTGATTTAAAAGGATATACTGTAAGCCCTTATTATCAATTATTTGGCAAAAATATAAAACTTTTATAGTTCTTTATTCATCAATTCATTCTTAAAAAGAGCCAATGTTTCAAAATCAAGTAAGGAGAAAAGCCATGTCAGATGCATTAAAGATCACATTCCAGGCATGGAAAGACATTTTAGCACCCATAGGCAGTGGAATACTGGAAAAACCGGAGCTCCTTACCACCCTCTGCCGATTTTGGCTTACCATCTCAACTTATTAATAACCAATACTTAGGGCTGGTCAATTTATTTCGGCGAAGACTGGTCAATGGAAGCGTTTTTTCCAGTACACATCCGAAAGAAGTTTTTAGAAACTAAAATAAAACGAAGTGATTTTTATGCAACCGACAGGACGGTCGCCGGCTATTCTCCATCTGCCATGAGTTTCATAAAGAACGATGGCTGGGAAGATTGGCCTTTCCAGCTTGGGCCGGTAATTAAAAGAGAGGGCATCCTTTTGGGACGCCCTCTCTTCACTAACCAAATCAACCTTATTTATTGATCAGAATTTTGCGTATCACCTGGTTGTCGGTATTACGGAGGACTACGGTGTAGAGCCCGCTGGCGACTGAACCCAGATCAATGGGTGTTACCAGGGTTCCGTTTACGGTAATGGTATGCCCGCCGTAAACGTTTACACCAAGACTGTTGTAGATATCAAGCTTGTAAGATACTTCCCTTTCGCTGCTGATGGAGATGTTGAAACGTCCGTCGTTTGGAACAGGATAGATGGTGATTTCACCGTTGCTGTGTTCTCCGATTCCCACGCCCTGGATGTAGAGATGGTTGCTCTGGTCGGAAGAACAGGCGCCCACGGTAATCACAGTCCAGTACCATCCCGGAGCCGAAGCAGGAACGGTATAGGTCTGGCTGGTAGCGCCGGCCACTGCAGTTCCGTCATGATACCACTGGTTTCCATTGGCAGCGCTTGAAGTAAGCACATAGCCGTTGGCGGTGATGCTAGGAGTAGGAGGAATGGAGTTTACAATCACGCTGAGGCTTGAGCTTGCACCAGTACCGCATGCGTTTGAGCCCAGTACGGTTACACTACCGGAAGAAGCCGACGAGCTGAAGTCCACATGGATGGTGTTGGTATTGGCGCCGGAGGTGATGGTTGCACCGTTGGGTGCGGTCCAGGTATAACCGCTGGCATTGGCAATCGCGGGAACGGTGTAAATGACCCCGTTTTCACCCTGGCAAACGGCGGTAGGACCTGAAATGGATCCTGCAGCTGCGGGTGTGGGTGTTACCGTGATATTGAGGGCAGGTGAAACAGCACCGCTTCCGCAGAGGTTGTTTCCCTGGACGGTGATGGCACCTGAAACTGCATTGGCAGCATAGTTAACCGAAATGATGCTGGTGCCTGCACCTGAAGCGATGGTAGCGCCGGTGGGCAGGGTCCATACATAAGTCTGGGCACCGGTGATAGAGGCTACGGAATAAGGCACACCCTGCTGACCTGCACAAACGGTGGTTGTTCCGTTGATGGAACCTGCAGCAGCAGGGATATCATTGACGGTGATGTTAAGCACGGTGGGGTTAAGGGCCTGGCAACCGTTGGCATTGTTATAGTTTACGCTCACGGTCTGTGCGCCTGCATTGTTCCATAGGACGGTGATGATCGAAGTGCTCTGGCCTGCCGTAATCGCCCCCCCTGAAGAGATGGTCCAGGTATAGCCGCTCATGCCTGATTCGGTAGTGTAGGTATAGTATCCCGAGCCTGCACACAAGCTGGTATTACCTGTGATAGTTGGGTTTGGCAGTGCATTAACGGTCACGGAATAAGTCCCCGGGTTCACAGCGGTACAACCGTTTGCATTATTATAATTCACGGTCACGGTCTTGGCACCGGTAGTAAGCCAGGTTACTGTGATGGAAGAAGTCCCTGCACCGGCAGTAATACTTCCACCGGCCGAAACGGTCCATGCATAACCGGTCATACCAGCCTGGGTGTTGTACACATAATTGGTATATCCAGCGCAGGCGGTGGCCGGACCAGTAATAGCAGGTACCGGCATCGGGTTAACCGTCACGGCAAATGTCCCGGTAGGGCCTGATGAACAGGTATTGGTCGGTGTTACAGTGACGTTACCTGAAACTGCGGTAGTTGAATAGTTCACGTTGATGTTGTTGCTACCCTGGCCGCCTGAAATTGTAGCACCGGTGGGAACAGTCCATGTATAACCGGAAGCATTGGTGACAAGTGCAACGGAATAGGTGACTCCATACTGATTCTGACAAACGGCAGCAGGGCCGGAGATGGAACCAGGAGCAGGGATAGTAGGACATGCGGTATTGAAAACCATGTCAGCTCCATAAGCAGTACCCCCTGCATTCACTCCCACACAACGAAAGTGGTAAGTTGTGGCCCATGAGAGACCAACGATATTGACCAGGACCGGAGTTGAGGTGCTTCCCGAAACGCTTGCAGGAGTTGCTGTTACGTTGTTTCCGTAAGCAGTAGTCAGTCCCCAGTCAAAGGAAACCGTAGCAGTTGCATAATTGGGGTTAACCGAACCATTTAGCGTGGCTGTGGTCGGGTTGACGTTGGATGCACTGTTTGTTATAACCGCAGCAGGGATTGCATTTGTTGTGAAGGAAAGGTCACCTCCATAACTTGTTCCTCCGCTGTTGGTTGATTTCACCCTGAAATGATAGGTGTTAAATGGCAGTAAACCGGTAACGGCAGCATTGACGATTACTGCCGATGAACCATTGATCGGGCTTTGGGCAGCCGTGACGGTTGAACCATATGCAGTTGTAAGCCCGTAGTCAAATGAAACAGTAGCAGAAGCACCATTCGGGTTTACTGTTCCGTTGAGTGTTGCTCCGCTGGATCCTACTGATGTTGCAGCGGTCGTCACAACCACTGGAGGAAATGCCAGTGTTGTGAAGGTCAGGTCGTTGCCATAAACAGTCAACCCGCCGCTGAGCCCTTTGGCCCTGAAATGATAGGTTGTGTTTACTGCAAGGCCGGAAATGGCGGTCAAAATCGTAACCGGTGTATTGCCGGAAACGTTCGAAGGAGTTGCTATTAGGGAAGTTCCATAAGATGTAGTGAGACCATATTCGAAACCGGTGATGATGTTTTTGCCCGCGGGATTAATCACTCCATTTAATGTGGCTGTAGTTAAAGTCATGCCGGTAGCTGCATTGGTTGTGACCGTGGGAGGCAAGGAAAATTCATAAGCCCCCACATCCGGAGGATTTGTACGAAAAACGCCTGCATAGTCTTTGGGGACTATCGGAACATAGTTTCCTAAATTGCCCATGGCAAGGTTCGTTGGTATCATATTGGTTAGTATTGGATCCGTATTGAACGAATTCAGGTCCTGGCCGGTGTTGGTTTGCCAGTCCGACAGTGTGGTACAGACAGTATATGTGGCAGAGCAGTAACCAACCTTCCCATAGGCCGACGACGGCCTCAAATCATTATAGTCTTCCTTGCTTACCATCGCAACCCCGTTATCATCCTGGAACACGCAATAGGCATTGGAATTCGGATTGCAGACCAGGTCGTTGATAAAAATATTATCCCTGACGTCATTAACAACTGCTATCCCTATTGACAGGCACGCTGAAAGCGTCCCCGCCGTGCCGGCACTATATTGTGCGCCATCTAAAACCACCGTATTGTGGTAGATTTTTGTTCCGACGCCTCCGCCGTAAAGGCGGATACCGAATGGCTGGACAACTTTGTTGGTTGCGTTTAAGTTATACGTCGTGATGCTGCGGATCAGGTTATTGGCAATAAGAGTATTGTTGGTTGCACTGGCCGTATTACCAAGCCCTCCTATCAAGATGCCGTTAGCTCTGACATTGCCGGCAGATCCTGTGGCGCCGTTCACATGAATGTCGTGTATGTAATTTCCTTTGATAACGGCATAATTGGTTTTTTCAAAAAGGCAGATCCCTACATGCGCATTATAGGAGCCGTATTGTGTCAGGCCGCTGATCAGGTTGAATACTTCATTCCCCGTCACCTGGGGTGCCTCTGCTCCTGCGATATAGATCCCGTAGGCATTAACGTATTCCGAGGAGTCGGCAGACCCGATCAGGTTGCCGGAAATGACCAGGTTATCATTCATTCCCAACCCGTTTGAAATGGCATAAATTCCGTTCAGGGCTTTTGAGATCGAGTTGTTTTGGATGGTTATGTTATCGTTGTCCTCTCCTTTATTGCCCAGGGTGGTATTGCTTCCGATGAAAATGCCATACGAGGTGTTGATCCTGTAACCGTTTTTGATCTTGCAGTTCTTGATGAGAATATCGGAAGACCCCTGCGATGGCAAAGAGCCGCCGCCGATCCATATCGTTGCCGTGGTTCCTGTTGCAGCGGTATTGCTGATGGTCAGGTTCTTGCTTGAACTGCCGTTGCTGGAGCCGTCGATAATGATGTAATGGGCCTGGTTCAGCTGAATGATTGCCGAAGTCGTCACGCCCGAAATAGTTGCATCCACACCGGGAGCCGGCCTGATGGTCACTGTATTGGTGGCACTCACACCCGCAGGGTTGTTGATTACGATTGGAAATGTCTCCGAAGTATAACTGTTATCGGTAAGCTGGAAAACAACCGGGCAATCCACCGGTTTCTGGTTTAGGTCGGCAATGGCTGCCGTAAGGGTGGCATAGGTCTGGCCCACCCCGACATTATAGGTTCCGCAAAGACCACCCATGATCTTATACGAATAACAGGATGAATTGGCGGGAGGCGGGCTGCATGCAGGGGGATTGGCAGTGCATCCAGGGGCTGTGGGGCTTGAACCTGAATTCGGCGCTGTGAAAGCATCCTGTGCCACAATGTAATAATAAACAGAATCATTCATTACAACGCCTGATCCTAAAGTAAATGAGTAGGAATTCCCGCTAATCCAGGATGCAACCGACGAATTCCAGGTGCCACCTGCATTTTTCTTCCAGTAAAGCCTGGGCAAACCTAAGCCGGAAACCGGGACCCCTGCAGGATCCGAAACGGTGGTAGTAAGCGTACGGTTGGCAAGCAAGGAAGTGTTCCCAAGGGGAGTGAAGGAAATCACCGGAGGATTAACATCATTTTTCAGCCCGCCAAACTCATCGGCTCCCATATCAGGCGAAGTGGCAGGTGATAACGGATTATTGGGATAGCCGGGATAAGGATACCTGGCCTGACCATCATGGTCGGTGGTAATGTTAACAGGATTTGTAATACCGGTTCCGCCCCCTTCACATTGAGTAAGCACGTTCGTTTTCAAGCGGATATCGTAAGGAGAGGAACTCACATTGATAAATGGCGGGTTCTCGGTTACGGATTGATTATCCCTGGGGAAAACCCGCGTTTTGAACGACTGCAGGGTCATGTCGGAATTGGTACCATCATAATAAATCAGGTTGTTCGGTCCCGGGGTCCCCGCATAATAGAGGTTATTATTGGATGAGGGAGCATAGTTCCAGCTATTGATGACCGATGAACACATGAGCGCTGCGGTCTTTCCGGTGCCTGCCGATGCGGAAGTATTCACAATGATATTATTTCTTACGTCGGACACATATCCCCCGTTCAGAAATATACCGGCGCTGCTGAATGTGGCGGCAACAGTTGTCGCATCCAGGTAAATGGTATTGTTGTAGAAATAGTTCTTTGTTGTGCTGAAAGCAGCCCCGCAGACTGCGATGGTATTGTTGGAGTTCGGGGCTTTAAGTTCCGAGACGAAATTATTGTACCAGTAATTGGTTGTGCGTCCGTCCATAAGGCCGTAAACCGACTTGGTAGTGCCGTTCGTGGTTATATTCCGGATGGTGTTGTTGTAGTGATACTGATTGGGATAAAGGCTTGAGTTTGTAATCTGGTCTGCCACATAACAATTGACGGTTCCGTTTGCCGTGCAGTTTTTGATCTGGTTGTCATGACTTACTACGACACCCCATACCTGAAGACGTAGCAGGATAATTCCTGCCGGGCTTGCGTCATTGATATTGTCAATAAGGTTGTTATATATGTACGCTGTATCGCAGGAGTTGGCGGCAAGGTATATTCCCTGTGAAACGTTACTGCCAGCTACAGCTGACTGTATCCTGTTAATATTTGTTACCGTGTTATCGTGAACACTTTGGATACCCCCATTCCAGGTAGCAGGATTCATGAAGGTATAAATACCCATAATCGTACCGGTTGCGGTAGCTGTGGCAGAACCGTACGTAATATTTGAGACAGTGTTGTTATAGAGGTTGAAATTAAATCCACCGGATATATAAATGCCGTTGAAAGTACCCGTGGTCATTGAAGGGAGCGTACAGTTTGTGACCGAATTATTGTAATAGTTCGTTATGCCTGAATAAACTGATGTGGGGGTGGAAGTATAGACACCGTAGAAAGATCCGGTGGTCATATTGGGGCAACTGCAGCTGGTGACCGAATTATTGTAAAAATTCGTGGTGCCTGAATAAACTGAAGGATTAGACCCGTTTAAGAAAGCATATAGTGAACCTTGTCCGACATTGGCAATATTTATGGTGTTATGATGTACGTCCCAGGTCGGATTATTGACACCGCCGTTGTAAATTCCATAAATGATACCTGTTCCCGGGTTCACCCCGCAGGTTCCATTGATGGTATTATTTGCGATGGTATAATTGTTCGTAAATTGAACGATTATCCCGTAACTTGTTCCGCCCCCCTGTCCGATACCGGTTACTGTATTCCCTCCTGCAGACCCGACATCATTGTACCGGTCATAATATAAATAAGGAGCGGTGGGGTCATTGAAACCCCTGAGGTAAATACCTGTGTTGCAGTTTGTAACAGTGATCCCGGCGTAAACATTGTAGGAGTTTGTTCCTGATAAAGCGGTAACGGTGAGCTGGGTTGTATTTGCCTGGACCGTGTTGTTATGCAGGATTCCATAGGTTGAATAGTTGGCTGTCAGGCTAATGGAACAATTCTTAATTGTGATATGCTGGGATCCCTGTGTCCCGGATGCCTTGAACACCCCGTAACCGAATTCCATCCTCGTCGTGGTGTCGGCATTTGCAGGGTTTTCCTGGATGTCGATCCCATCGAAGGTAATGTAGCTGACACCCCGGAAGGAGATAATGGCATCCCGCGTTCCCTTCCCTGTTCCTGCAGTTATCTTTGGATTCGCACCGGAACCGGATTTCTGGAAGACAACCGGGTTGGCTGCTGTGCTTGTATTCGATTTGAACCATCCGGCTGAATCGCTGGGGAATGTTTCGGTATAACCGGTGGAAACATTAAAAGTCACCCCGCCTGAACCAACACCCGAGGCATTGATAACGGCAATCGCAGATGCAATTGTAGAGTAAGTAGCACCGGGGATGCTGAAAGTTCCTGATACCTGTGCCCGCGCTACCAGGCCGGCAAATAAAACCAAAATGGTCAGTTGTAATTTGATTTTCATGACTTTAAGGGTTTAGTTTAGGGTTATTTGTTGTCTGTTGGCTTGTTTTCCGGAATGATCTTCTTTAATATTTTAGTCTGCAACTCTTTCTTTTTCAATAATTTTATAACTGATTCAACATCGGGACCGGCGTTTTTGCCTTTTTCAGTTTCTTTAGCTTCTTTTGGTTTCATGGGTGGTCATTCGAAATTGTTCACCAAAAGTATTTCTCGTGATACCCGGATGCAAATTTTCGTCCTCACAAAATCTATAACCCTGAAGTTCTCATACCTCACAAAATCTGTACAAACTTCGTAAACGACAGTTATTCAATAGAATAATAAAAGCAGAATGGAATCTGTTAAACTTGGGATAGGAAGATAATAAGGTTGTCCTGGGGTGTTAATCCCAGTTTTTTCCTGAGCCTGTACCGGGCCGTGTCAAGGGTGGACGGCCGCTGACCTGATAATTCACAGATCTCCTTGGTGGATAGGTTTAGTTTAAGTAATGCGCACAATTTCATATCATTGGGCGACAGATCGGGAAACCTGACGAGCAGGCGCTCGTAGTAACTGTTGTGTACCTGGTTAAACCGCAGCTCAAATTCCTCCCATACATTATTATTGGCGTTTTGATCCATTGAATTGATGAGTTGCATTATCTCGGAACCGGTGCGGTCGTCAGCAGTATTTTTTCCAATAAGGACCAGCCTGTTGGAAAACTCCAGCATCAGTTCGTTCTTCCGGATGAGGTTCATCACGTTCATTGTCATCTCCCTGGTTTGCGATTCAAGTTTTATATCAGCGGTTTCTTTCTCAAGCAAAGCTTGTTGTTTCTCAAGCATAGCGCGTTTCTTCTCCGATTCCTCCCGCTTTTTCTTCTGCTGTTCTAGCCGCAACCGGAGTATGAGAATAATGACCAATGAAATCAGCAAGATACCAGATCCAATGAAAATGAGCAGATTACGTTTCTGGATTGTTTGACGGTATAAGAGTTGAATCTGCTTTTCTTTGATCTCTTTCTCATATTCCATCTGGACGGCTGCAAGTTTTCCGAAATTTCTTCTCTGGTTATTCAACAGGGAATCAGATTTTATTTTTACCTGCTTGTAGAAGAAATTGGCAGAATCGGTCCGGCCGGTTTTTTCATACGACATGCACAGGGGTTCGGCGATACCCATGATCCGGGTATCTGCTCTGAGGGAATCTAAAAGATGGTAACTCTGGCGCAAATATTTCGTGGATAATGTTAAATTTCCCGTTTCATAACAGGTTCGTCCCTTTAAATAGTAAATATCGCTCAACACGATCATTGACATGAAAATATTCTCGTTATATCCGTGTGTCCGGATGTAGATAAAGGCCTTGTCCGCGTAATTCATTGCCTCAGTGTAACGTTTTTCATTCAACAGGGAATAGGAAAACAAAACCAGGCACATCTGAAGATATAACTGCTTATTCTTCGCCCTGAATATCGGGATCGCTTTTTCAAAATAATTTCGTGATGAATCCACTTTGCCTGCATTGAGATAGGCCGAGCCAAGATTCAGATAAACCGTTGCCCTGTTAATGGAGTCGTTCCATTTATCATACAGAAACTGGGCTTTTTTATAATAATCAATACAGGCATCCCAATTCTGAGCATCACTAAATACTCCTGCCAGGTTGTTATAGATCATGGCAAGCAGGGCAGTGTCCTTTATTTCCTCTGCGATCCCGAGGGATTTGAGATAGTACCTGAATGATTCGGGCATGTTATCTCCGTTTGGGTTGTCACTATAAGTACTGCCAATCCAGTTAAGAGCCAGGGACTGATCTCTTTTATTCCCGACTTTCCGGAAGATAAATTCGGCGATTTTAAACTGGCGGATGGCCTCATCAGGCTTATCCTGTATCCTGGAAATTTCACCCTTCACGTAGTATATCTTACCCATAGATTCCAGTGAACCCTTCTGCCGGCAAATCTTCTGAGCCTGTTCAAGAAATAGAAGGCTGGAATCTGCAGACCTGTATTTAACAAGTTTAGCAAGATTTACATAGACCTGGATCTTTTTATCGATATCAAATGCACTTGCAAGCGCTTTGCGCAAACTGTCCTCGCGGTGCACTCCTGCACCTGATATCAAGGAAGGAACCAAACACAGGCAAAATGCCAGCAACCAAGTAAAAAACGTGTAAGACAGACGTAATATTTGCCGGTTGAATAACCTCATCAATCTTGAATTGAACGATAAAATGAGCGTAAAGATATGGAAATTAAACAACTCGATAACCGGCATTGTTACCCGGTCGTCGGAGGGGGATTTTCCCAATTTCAGTAGTCCCGAATGTTACTCAGTATTTTCTATTCTATGGGTCCAAGTGGACTATGTTTTGATCGTGAAAAAAATCAGGTCATTTCTTCAGAACACTTAAATGTCTACAAAGAAGTCACAAAGTTGCAACTTTGAGCAGTAAAGGGAGCCAATTCAGAAAAGAGGTCAAATTTGACCTCTTTCTTTTTTTCCGACCTCTGGAAACCCTTGGTAATATTGAGTAAAATTTGAACGGTATTGAAAATGGGGTTGCTGCAACTCTTCCATTCTCTAAAACGAGTTTTCCATCAAAGATGCAGCATAGGATCTTGTTTTTGGTCACTCCATCCGCCATCCTGTAGTACTCCACGATGTTCTCAAGCATTGGAATTGTGTGCTTTATGTATTTTTTATAGGGAGTCATTTCTTGTTGAAGTCCATAAAGGGTGTTTTGGAGTCTTGCTATTTCAATATTGACCTTATCCATCATATCGTTAAAGTTCACGGATGTGATATCATTGTCCAGGAATTTATCCTGAAGGTTTGTAACTCCACATGAATATCAATTAATTCATATACCTTTGATATTCATGGTTAGTCCTCCTAACGGAAAATAGAATGATTTATTCATCTGAAGCTGATATTGTGCAGTTTTTAAAAGGTCTTGTACAAAGCTTGCAACCGTACGCACAAACCAATGAAGTGAATCTCTCCTTTTCTTCAGATTTAAGCAAACAGCGGTTACTTTACCAGCCTTCTTTGCTTTCCCAATCCCTGGTTCATCTGATTTGCAACATGATCAACCTGTTGCCACCAAAAAGCAAAATCAAGGTCCGCCTGTTACTTTGTCCTGATAATCAGGAGCTGCTGATAGAGATAGAAAATAGCAAGATTAACCTGATAAGAGTGTATGAAGTTACGGCTCAAACGTCCTATTCATTAACAGGATACCCCTTACCACGGGGAACATTATATCGGCTGGTTCTTCCATTGCAGAAACAACCTTCTGATTCGAACCAGACTGGAGAGGTAGCGACGTCCCCAAATAATCTTCCACAGTTTTACAGGGAAATACAGAAACGGCTGAACTCGCATTTCTCTAAAACGGAAAAGCTGATTGCGACACTTGAAAAGAACCGGCCACAGGAAGCTGCTTTTATGCAAAAAGTTAACGTTCTAATCAAGGTCAACCTTGAAGATGAGAATTTTGACTCCAATGCTTTGTGCAAAGCAATGTCAATGAGCAGAACGCAGCTATTCCGTCGGATGAAATCCCTTATCCGGCAAGCTCCCGCCAATTATATAAAATCTGTCCGGCTTCAAAAAGCGAAAGAAATGCTTGAGACTGCAAATTGGAATGTCAGCGAAATAGCCTATAAAACCGGGTTCCAGAATGTAAGTCATTTCTCGAAGATCTTTAAAAAGCAGTATGGTGTATTGCCCTCCGTATTACAACGCACCATTAAATCTGCAACAAATGAATAAAAGATCGCAACAAACGGACTAACTATGCCTTGTTCCGGGAGGTACCTTTGTTGAAAAAAAACATGGAACTAACCAGACAAAATAAAGAATTTATCATCCGCTACATTAATGCACTCAGTGGCGTTACCAAAACGCGGGAATTGATGGAAGAATACGTATCAGATGAAGAATTGCTGGGGCACATCACATTCTTCGATACGGTATTTCCCAAATATGAAATGTTCATGGATGAGATCACGGCTGAAGGCAACCGGGTGGTGGTCCGTGCCCGGGCCAAAGGGGTTCACAAGGGCGAATTTAACGGCATACAGCCTACCTATCGTAACGTCGAATTTCCATTTGTGGTCAGCTATGAGATTGAAAACGGGAAAATCGTGCATCATTGGCTGATTGCTGACCAGATAGCCGTTATGGAACAACTGGGCGTAATGAACAAGCCGGCATAATCAATTTGAAAGAGAACCTGGATTATCCTGCCTTACTTAACACTAATTTTTCTTAACCATTAAAAATTTCATACTATGAAAATAATAATTTTATGCTGTCTGATCATGGCAATCGGATTTTCTTCATACAGTCAGAAAAAAAATCCCAATATTGAAGGAGCCTGGAAACAGGTTTATCATCAAACCATAACTGGTAAAAAGATCGTTGTTGATTTCCCGGGTAAGTCCGATGTAGACGCTGTTAAAATCTGGTCAGGTAATCGTTTCATGTTTGTAGTACGTGAAAAAATTGACACTACGGTTACCGATGGATATGGAACAGGGACATATACACTTGAGGGTAACAGGTATGAAGAAAACATAAAGATTCTTAGCTATAAGCCATGGGAAGGCACATCGATTAAGATGCTTCTTGAAATTAAGAATGACACTCTTATTCAGACTTATCCGGTTGATGAAAAAGGTCAGATGAATAAAGAATGGACGATCATTGAAAAGTATGTAAGGATCAAAAAGTAAATGAATCTCCGCTTTTCATGTTGACTAAATCCTGAATGGTAACCAAGTAAGGTAGTTGCAACTTTGTCCATTAAGGGGAGCAAAGAAAATGAGCCACTTACAGCAAAAGCAGTAGGTGGCTTTTTTAATTTTGCAGTGCCATTTGTAGTAACTTATACTCCATTAAATATTAATTGGTGAAATTGGAAAGGCAAGCCTAATTGACCATCTGCCACCGATTTTTAATTAATCCCCTTACTTTATTAACAATCAAGGAATTGATTTGATCAGGCTGGTCTGGCGAAGGCTGGTTAAAGTGAGCGTTTTTTCCAATTATAAGTCACATTTTCGGTAGACCTGTTTTTTCCTGGGGGAGTTCTGATACCGAGGTTGCAACAGTTTACCTCGTAAAAAGTTTTACGAGAGGCTCGTTGACATAATAATTTCCAACCCCAAATTTCTTTTTTGTAAGCAGTCCATCCTCCGCCAATCTGTTCAGGTAGACGGCTGCGGTAATCCGCGAGACTTCCAGATCCTTTTGAATGAAGTCAATTTTTGTATACGGATGACGGAACAGGTTGTTGATCAGTTCCTGGCTGTAAAATTTATATCCGGATCTTATCCTGTGTTTATAATCCATCATTAACTTTTTAATTTCAATGATCAGGGAGATGGTATCCAGCGAGGTCTGTTCGATCCCGTCAAGCATAAAAAGAATCCAGGGTTCCCATTCCTGTTTCTCTCTTACATCCTGGAGAAGCTGATAATATCGGCTTTTATTATCAATGATATACCGGCTTAAATAAAGGATCGGCATTTGAAGTAGTGAATTCAGGATTAGGTATAAGATATTGATAATCCTGCCTGTCCGGCCATTCCCATCGTAAAAAGGATGAATACTCTCGAATTGAAAATGGATAACTGCCATTTTTACCAGTGGATCAGCATCGAATGGCAGTTCATTGTTAATAAATGCAACCAGATTGCTCTTTGCTGCAAGAATCTCATCATAATCCTGCGGAGGAGTGAAAACCACCTCCCCTGTCTGATTATTCTTCAGAACAGTCCCTGGCAACCTCCTGTAACCGGCCTCGTTATTTTCAAGTACCGATTGGATCTTCAGAATGTGGTGGAAGCAAAATTGGTTTCCAGGGTATTTTCGCGTGAATGGTGCTAATATGATGGGTAATTTGAAATCCGTTTACAATAATTCATCTATTGAATAGAATTTTCAATTTTCTTTGCAAATATACAGAATAATGTAAAGAATATTAGATTTTCTTTACATATATTTGGAAAAACCGGAGCTCCTGACCACCCAATGCAGCCTCCGGAAACCGCTCGCATTGCTCAGCAAACGACTCGCTATCGGTAGGCGTTAAATTCATCCTATTGCAAAATTGAGCAGTAAGGGGCGCAAATCAAAATCAGGCGACATCTCAGTCGCCTTGTTCTTTTATTGTCAAGCGATTCGGTAGCTGTAAATTCTTTTCTGACAAGTTTTTTAATGCACTATTGGATTAATCACAGCTACACCAATTCTTTCTCCTTCTTTGATCGCAGTTTCATAACCCTTTAAGGTATTAATCAATAAATCTTCATCGATGCGGATTTTGCTTTTTTCAAACAGCAGCACTACCGTGGAACCCCCAAATTTGAAATACCCTTTTTCTTCCCCTTTTTTTACAAAATTCCCGGTATAAGTCTGTACGATACTTCCTACCATGGTTGCACCGACTTCAGTCATCACAACATCTCCAAACAAGGGGTTTGAAATGATAGTAAATTCCCTTTTGTTCAGGCAGAATATTTCAATCATTTGGCGCAAAGCAAGGGGATTAACTGAATAATAATCACCGTCGATCCGGGTGACGGGTGATACACTTCCGCTAATGGGAAAATGGAAACGGTGGTAATCGAAAGGGGCAAGCCGGATGATCACCAGGCTGCCATCAATGTATTTTCGGGCAAGGCGGTCATTATTCAAAAATGAAAAAATATCGAACCGGTATCCTTTGATGATAAAATCGCTGTTGCTGATATTGGCATATGCAAGTATTTTTCCATCGGAAGGCGACACTGCAACAGTTGAGTTGGTATCCACCTGCCTGGCATTATTCTTTAGTTTCCGGGTAAAGAAATCGTTGAAAGAGTTGAACTCCTGTTTTTGGGCAGTACTCATGTCGACATCAAATTCATCAACAAAGGCTTGTATTTTTTTGATCGATGAAGGACGATCCATTCTGTTGCCATAAGCAGACGAAACCACCTTTCTTTTCGCCAGCGCCCACAAGGTTGCTTCGCCAACCGGATTATTATACAGCCATACCAACCACTTTTCGCCAGCCACTTTTTCCGTTTTTAACAAGCCACTTTGCCTGTCGTAATATTGGATGGGAGCCTGCGGCGGCAACGGATATAAAGCCAGCAGGACAATGACCCCAAGCAATAACAAAATGAGGCCCCGCCTCTTTTTAGTTTTTGTAATGTTCATCTGTTTTTGTTTGCCTTGAATAGCAAATATAGTGCAAAGTCCCATAAATCATGGTACTGATCAGATTAGGGATCATCTTCTGAACCAACCGGTCATTTTGGCTGATTAACTAATAAAGCGACCGTTATGAAAACACATCAAAAAACATTACCTTCACTCACGAAATAACAATATTTTTCATTTCACTGCAATAAAACCATTCCATCCCGTCTATAACATCATGGAAAAGGAACTTCAGAAAAAGTCATTGGATCGGTTCTTCCGGAATGAATACCAGAAGTTGGTGAATTTCATTAGGAAGAACCTCGATGACCGGTATTATGAAGCTTCTCCGGAAGACATCATACAGGACGTTGCACTGGGTTTGATAGACAAGCTTGATCTTGATACCCAAATCGGTAATCTGACCGGCTATATCTATCGGTCGGTAAAAAATAAAATCCTCGATCTCCAGAAGAAAAAACAACGAACTGTTTCAATTGAGAACTTCACGGACAGAAAAAACGAGAATTATTTACTTAATACGGCAACAGATGAAACAATAGAGGAGAATGATTACCAAAACATAGAGCCGGAAATATTGCAACAGGCTATTTTACAACTGAGACCTGACGAGCAGGCGGTAATCATAGCAACCGAATTCGAGAATCAAACCTTTGAAGAACTTTCGGAGGAATGGGATGTCCCTCTCGGTACTTTACTTTCCCGCAAACACCGTGCTCTTTCAAAATTACACAAGATATTATCAAACAATCAAAAATGAAAATCATGGAAACAATTGAAAATAAATATCAAAAAAGACATTGCTGTGGTGGAAAACACCGCATTGGATGGATAATACTGGGAATCATCGGAGTTACTGCATTCGCATTCCTATTCGGAGCAGTCGTTATGTGGTTATGGAACTGGCTTATGCCTTTCATTTTCCACCTTGGTGTAATTACCTATTGGCAGGCTATCGGTTTGGCTATACTTGGCAGACTACTGTTTGGCAGTTTTCATCATGGTAGTTCACATAGCCGGGGACGGCACAATTTTGGGCCCTGGAAACACAAATTTCACATGAGTGATGGTGGTAACTGTAGGGATTATACTCATGGGACAAAATGGAGCTACTATGACCAGTATTGGAATGAAGAGGGGGAGAAATCGTTCAATGAATATTTGAAACGTAAAGGTGAGAGCCCGGTAAAGGAATAAATCTAATCGGTTGGTTGCAAAGAAGGGGGCGAGTTGTCCCCTTTTTTCGTTTTAGTTGCCGGTCGGGTGAGACTGGCTCCCTGGGCTGTATTTCTGGCTGTACAGCTGCGAAAGTTGGCTTTCAGTTTTTTTCAATAAATCGGGTTCGGAATTTTCTGATAGGTTGGGCTGCATTTCAATATCAACACGCTGGCCTGAAGTAACGCCCGCATATTTGTTTCTGAAAGAGGTCCAGCGTGTTGTGTTTTCAAGGTTGTTTTTATCCCAGGAATTGTTCGGCAGGCGAAAATCGTTAACAGCTGCAAAAATACCGGGAATACGCCAGGTTTGAGTACAAATAAAGTTTCTTCGTATCCTTCATAAAATCAGATATCTGAGTTCGAAACTGATCCTAATCATTATTTCAGTCCGCAGGAGCTTCTGTCAGCGATCAAGCGACATCCCCCCATGTTTCAGCCGGGCGACAGCACGGTTTACTGCAATTCAAACTTTATTATTGCCGGGATCCTGATAGAGCAGCTCACCGGGCAACCTTATGGGGAAGTACTGCTGGCCAGAATTACCCAACCCCTTGGAATGGCCAACACCTCTTTCTCCGAATCGCAATGGATACCTGCAGGCAAGTCCTATTCCTCGGGTTATATGTTCAACAGTAACTTTGATTACTATGATGCTACGGAGAAGTATAATATGTCGGTCGCCTATTCGGCCGGAGCAGTGGCGAATTTTGTTTTTTTTCAAACAGCAGCACTTGCTCTCGCACCCTAAATTAAACATCACAGATGTTGAGTTTTATTTAATTTTTATTATATTTGGAACCCTGATTCCATTACGTTAATACTTTTTCCATTACATGAGTTTGTACTGATACAAATACATATCATTATTAACACTAAAATTTCTCATATGGAAACCCCGAATTACTTTAAGAAAATATGTTATGCTGTCTTTCTGATTGCTTTTGCAATCAGCATTTCAACCTGTAAAAAGTCGGAGGATTCAAGCACGACAATAACGACACCTGTGCTTACAACAACATCTCCATCTTCAATAACTGAAACTTCTGCTGTTGTTGGTGGCTTCATCTCCGCAGATGGAGGGGCAGCGGTTTCTGAACGTGGTGTGTGTTACAGCACCAATGAAAACCCAACTTATGCAGATCTTACTGTAATTGAAGGTGGAGGAACAGGCAACTTTCAATGCACATTAACAGGTCTTCATTCAAATACGAAATATTATGTAAAGGCCTATGCCACTAACAGTGCCGGAACTGCATATGGATATGAAGTAAGTTTCACAACACTCACTTCGGTAACCCTGGCAACAGTAACAACATCGCCGGCAACAAGTATCACCCAAACCACTGCTTCCAGCGGTGGTAATGTGACTTCTGATGGAGGAATTACGGTGACAATTCGTGGTGTTTGCTGGAGTATCTCATCAAATCCCACAATTGCAGATAGTCACACTACAGATGGAAGTGGAACAGGGATATTCGTAAGCGCCCTCACAGGACTAACACTGAACACTGTTTACCATGTCAGGGCCTATGCAACAAACAGCACTGGCACGGCTTATGGCAGTGATTTGAATTTTTCAACCTCGTCAGCTTTTACCTGCGGTACTTCCATTATCGTAAACCATGTGGCAGGAAACGTAGCGCCGGTTACAAAAACGGTAACTTATGGAACGGTAACAGATATCCCCGGAGAAACTTCAAAATGTTGGATTACCTCTAACCTTGGAGCTGACCATCAGGCAACCTCTGTCAGCGATGCCACCGAAGCCTCTGCAGGCTGGTACTGGCAGTTTAACCGTAAACAGGGGTACATGCATGACGGAACAGCACGTACACCCAATACGACCTGGATAAACACCATTAGTGAGAATTCTGACTGGACAACAGTTAACGACCCATGTTCCATTGAACTTGGTACAGGATGGAGAATCCCAACCAATACCGAATGGACCAATGTGGATGTAAGTGGAGGATGGACCGATTGGAACGGCCCATGGAACTCTGGTTTGAAAATGCATGCTGCGGGGTACCTCGGCGTCGGTGGTTCGTTATACTACCGGGGCTCGAGCGGCATTTACCGGAGCAGTTCACAGAGCAGTGCTACACATACCTGGATCCTTGGCTTCGGCAGCGGCAACAGCGGAATCTACACTAATGTCAAGGCGGATGGCTATCCCCTCCGCTGCCTCAAAGACAATTGAAAATCAGAAAATATCTTAAAACAAAAACCAATGAAAACCCAAAAAATCAAGTTCATTTCATCGCACTTCGCAAGTTTGCTGTTCTCGTTATTAACTTTCGTTGTTGCCACAATTGCTGGATTTGTTGTGGGTGAACCCAACGGGGGTGCTGCCCTTAATATAGCCTATATGCTTAATGTTTTAATCATAGCTGTTGGTTGTTTTTTTATCGTCAAACAAAAGCCCATAAGTATTTGGTATGTTCCACTGGTATGTAATCTATTTGGGATTATAGTTATAACTACGAATCCTGACTTAAACCAGAAAATAATATACAGCGGTACTTTTATTATATCACTGATAGTTTCATTTATAGGAGTGTGGGTAGGAAGAAGGGCAGCAAACCTGGACCGAGCATCAAAAATATAAAAATCGTAATCTGGTTGGGATCAGTGTTTTTTTTTATATTTTCGTTGAGTAATCCCATATAGCCATGAACCGATTGATCCTTCTCACAATCTTACTGTTTAGCCTGGTCAATGGCTATTCGCAGTTGCAATACGCAACCTATTACAATCCTATGGACGGTGTTACATACAACATTCAGATGGAAACTGCAAAGGATAATGACTATTCAATCTATGTATATGGCATGCATATTACCACCGACGTTGAAACAGGTGGCTTTTACATTCAGAAAAAGTATCTGGAAGGGTTTCTTTCGAACTTTTTAGTGGCAAAACAAAAGTATGAAGAGTGGACTAAAACTGCGAAAGAAAATAAAATAGAGGATCTTGCAAAAAAGATTGAAACTCCGAAATTGCAGAAAATAGGCGGGTTCTTCAAGTCTGGTGATTCTACTTCATCGCACGCCAGGAGCATTAACCGGCATGTGAAACCGGTTTACTCTTTTTTGGTCACAAAAGATAAAGGTCTCACAAAATACTATTTGGCCATTTTCACAGATGCCTTCGTTGACCCCAAGTCGCCCCTGCTGTTTTCCTCCGGATATGGCTTGATCTTTTCTTCTCCCGAGGAGGCGATGAATTTCTATTCCTTGCTTCAGCCCGAAAAAATCAATGCTTTCCTGAGCAAACAACCTAAACTTGATGAACTGTTCAGGTAGCTTCACAAACCTCGGCCAACTAACCAAATCAAACTCTGGTTTACGCCTCTGTTTCAAGGGGCATCAGACTTATCAGACGATTCAGGAGCCAGATGATTTTTTCGGTGGTGATCGTCAGCAGCTGCTTCAATATGCAGGGTAACAAAGAACAACAGTATTGTGTTCCCGACACTGAACCCGGTAAGAATTGCAATAGCCTGGGAAACGTTGATGATCCCGGCAGTGATCAGGCTGCCCAGGATCATCAGGGCAGCAGAAGTGCTTTGCATAATAACCCCTGATCCGACTCCAAATAGCAGAGACTTTGCACGGGAAGAGACAACCCGCGCGGCAACTTTACGAAATCGCCTGCTGCTCAATTGCTTAAGTCCTGAGGAGAGTAACTGTACCCCTGTGAACATTAATCCCAGACCCAAAAGGATTTTACCTATTATTTCAACCATAAATATTCAAAAGTAGATTGCAGATGCTAATATTATAGATGCCCGATTTCTTCTACAGCTAAAGGTAGCAGAGCTGCCTGGAACAAACCGATCCTAACTTTCGAAAGCCATCAACATAGAATTGAACCAAAGTTAATGGTTATATTTCATTCAATTTCTGAATTTCCACTTTGGAAAGCCCGGTCAAATCAGCAATTTCATCGATGGTCATTCCTTTTCGAAGACATTTTTTTGCTATCTCAAATTGCTGTTCAATTTTGCCTTCGGCTTTGCCTTTAATCTCACCAACTCTGTAATTCGACACGATTAAACTTCTTTCATATCGTTGTTGTTCAATATATTTCCCGTATTCTTTTCTTTCTGTTTCGCTAAGTTTCATAACGTCTAATTGCCTTTTTGCCTCTTTCAGGCCTTTGGCTTTAAATTCGTCTTTTATCTCATCTTTCTTTAAAAAATAAATCCACTCATCCAATGCGTCTTTGGCTACATCATTAAACTGATTGACTTTTATAACGTAGTATCATTTAATTGTCAGATTTACACAATACAAAAATAGGTGAATTTTAGCAGCCTGAGTTTGCCTTGTTTTAACGGATTCTGAAATCTAAAACCGGAACATCCACCAGGCGAAAGCCAATATTAAAATGGTTATGTTCAGGAAAATAGTTGTAGCGGAAGGCCGACCTGCAAAGCTGGGCATAGTTGCGCCAGCCACCTCCCCTAAAAACGCGGAATATACCTGATTCGGGACCTGTCGGGTTGGTTTGAGGAGTTCCGGGGTATTCGTCATACCAATCGCTGCACCACTCCCATACATTCCCGTGCATGTCGTACAATCCCCAGGCATTTGGAGCAAAGCTGCCAACCGTCAGTGTTTGGGAAACAAATTCACCTTTCACATTATTATTGTACGGAAAATTGCCATTGTAATTCGCCTGGTTGGTGGTTAGGTTATCTCCCGTGTTGAATGGTGTTGTGGTTCCGGCGCGGCAGGCGTATTCCCATTCCGCTTCGGTTGGCAGGCGGCAGCCCATCCAGTCGGCAAAGGCCACGGCGTCATGCCAGCTCACATGAATCACCGGGCGGTTTTTGCGTCCCCAGCCTTCATCATCTGGTTTTTCCCTTCCCGTAGCCTCGCAAAACCTGTCGTATTGCGCAAAAGTAATTTCATACTTGCTCATTTTAAATGCGCTCAGGCTTACTTCGTGTTGTTGTTCATTGGCTTTACGGTTCAGCTCGTCAACAGGGCTTCCCATGATAAAAGTCCCGGCCGGGATTTCGGCCCATTCGATTTCGGGCTTCTGTTCTGAAGGATTTATACTCTGGCTCATGTTTCTGGGTTCTTAAAATGATATAAATAATTCAAATTTATGAATTATACAGTCCAATGGTATTATTATCAAAACCGTTTAACAAAATAAAAAGATTCGATATAGTTTTTTCTTTCTGAAAATTAAATAAATAAATAAAGGCGGTCGACTTACTTTCTTTAATTTTGTTCCCGGGTTTGCCTTTTTCCACATTAACCAAAACTATTATGAAGAAAACCGTTGTAAGGGTTTTTTATATCTTTTTTGTGAGCCTCGCAATTTTATCATGTGCCAAAAAAAGTACGTATTATACAGATGCGACCAATGCACAGGTTCAAAGCAGCCTGCAGTCCATGGTTGATAAAATGGTCGCAGACTACAGGTCGGAATTTCCCGGGTTTCCAGGCGGTCTGGCTTTAAAAGTAAGTTCGAAAAAAGGCTCCTACTTTGTTTCATCAGGTTTCAGCGAGGCAATAACAGATCAGTCTCATTTCAGGATTGCCAGCCTTACCAAAGTCTTTACATCCACTTCTATCATCCTGCTGGCCCAGGAAGGAAGACTAAACCTCGACGCAAAACTCTGCGATACCATCCCCGGAACGAGTATGACCTATGTTCCCATGGATGCCAATTACAATATTCCGTTCAGGGATCAGATCACCATTCGCCTCCTTCTCCAGCATAATGCAGGGGTATTTGATGTTTCCAACGCCCTGATACCCGACACCATAACGGTACCGGTACCATACAAAGGTCAATGGTACATAGGTTATATACAGGACCAGGACCCGAAACACACCTTTACTTTTGAAGAACTGGTTGGGGTTGTTTCAACCTGCAGGCTGTACCTTTTCCCTCCGGGGCAGGGGCATCACTATTCCAATACCGGGTATTCAATCCTCGGGAAGATCATCGAACGTGTATCCGGGATGAGCTATCCGCAGTTCATCAAAGAGAATATTTTCAAACCCATGGGCCTGAACAGTTCCTTTGCTCCTTACAGGGGGGATGACCAGTTGATTCCGGCGCCTTTCGTGAGGGGCTTCAAGTATTCACCTGCAGTGGTGGAATGCACCGAATCTAATATTTCAGCCAATCTTGCCGAAGGCAACCTGATCTCTAATGCCTCCGACCTTTCGCATTTCATGCGCAGCCTGATCAGGGGAGAAGGAGTGCTTAGGCCGGTATGGGTTAACGATTTTATGCTTGTGATCCCAAAAACATCGTTCGATAATCTGAATTATGCCCTTGGCATCACTTACGCACAGAACCTCGGCTGGGGACATACAGGATCTCATGAAGGATTTTACACCCGCATGGTCACCGATCCCGTAAATGACATCACCATCGTGGCTTTCGTCAATTCATGGAATGAAGTCCCGGGCGCTGAGGTGCCCCTGGTCATGAAGATTGAAGATGCATGCTACAAAGCCAGGTATATAGTTCAATAAAACTCAAACCGATTTTTGTTGCCCAAAAAATACAATTTATGGAACCATCGCTTTCACTTTTCGTTGGCACTTTTACAACCCTCCTTGCTGTGGTCAACCCGCTCGAGGCCCTTCCTGTTTTCCTTTCACTGTCCAAGGGAAAAGATGTAAAGGATCTCAGGAAACTCGCCTTCCGGTCATGCTTGTATGCGCTGATCCTGATTATCTCGTTCCTGGTGTTCGGAACTTTCGTCCTAAAAATATTTGGTGTTAACCTTTCAATGGTAAGAATCGTTGGCGGGATCATCCTGATGAAAATTGGTTTTGATTTGTTCATGCCTGGCAAGCCGGGGGAGAGTATCACAAATCCCGCGGCCGGTGGTGGGAGTGCTGATCCGGCTTTTGTTCCCCTGGCAATGCCGATCATGTTCGGTCCCGGTGTTCTCGCAACTGTTCTGGGGATGACCTCCATGAAATCGGCAGGGAACGAGTTACTTTCGATTTGCGTGATAGCCTGCGCTGCCATCTTTTGTATGCTGGTAATTTTTCTTACCCTTGTTTCTGCCCAGAAAATTGTGAGGCGTATTGGCGAAAAAGGCATTGATGCCGCCACACGGCTCGTGGGGTTTTTTGTTGCCTCAATGGGAATGGGGCTTATCTTTCATGGCCTGGTTGAATTTTTGCAAACCTATCACATCCTGGTACCTTAGACTGGGTTATTATTATGACCCCAGCCGGCATCCTTTAAAATGGCAGGTAAAATAAATTTCAATTTTTATTTTTTCCGTCCCAACTTTCTATATATTCGCTTGTATTTAAAAAGATAGTTGATTTATTTTTCAGCCTGTAAATTGGATTTTTGTTTATCCTAAAAAAAACACAAAGACACATAACACCATGAAAACCAAAACTTTTTACCTGTTTTTAGTCGTATTCATTTCGCTTAAACTATTTGCCCAAAACGATAATCAGTCTTTACTGGTTAAAGAAGCGGCAACAGCGAAAGCCATGTATTTCCTGGACCTGATCCCGGTTGGAAGTGAACAAGATTATGGTTTTGGGAGCAGAAACGATTTCTCAAAAATACAAATCGGGGACCCCTATCAAACCTATTATGTTTCCGTCAGGAACAATCAATTGGAATTCTTTTCGGGCAATGAATGGAGAGTGCCGGTTTCAGTTGATGGTACGAATCAGACCTTGCTTACCGTTAGGATCAGTCAAGGGAAAGCGGAGGTTGTTGGTTTGGGGGGGAGTGTCCTTGCCCGTAACATTGAGGAGTTTGAGAAATTATTACCCGTTAAAACCAACGAGCGTGTCATCATCCGGAACACTTATTCAGACCAATATTTTCTCACTTCAAATTTCACTGCTTTATGCGGTCAGATTACAGGTAATGGTTTTATTGAAATCAACACCGCTTCTCTGCAGCCGGTATATGAGCTGAAAGAGGGAATGCTTGTGAAGACAAGCATAGCCGGTTTTTATCGGGAGGCCATGAACCTGGTCAACCTTGAAAAGGACACAAAATAACAAAGGCCAAATTCATACCCCTATGAAAAAAATATTTCTTTTATTAGCCGTACAAATCTGTATTTATCTTGCAGCCCCGGCCCAGGTATTAAACATCCCTATAACAATACAGGAACAGACCCAATGGTGCTGGGCGGCATGTTCCGAAGTGGTTCTCGATTATTACAAGGTTTCGAAAACACAGTGCGAGATAGCTGAATGGACCAGAACTGTCGCATATCCGACTTTTGGCAACACCAATTGTTGTGTGGACCCCAGCAAGGGCTGTAATCAGAATAATTATAATTTCAATCGCACCGGCAGCATACAGGAGATTCTGATTCACTTTGGGAAGATTCCGAACGATGGTAGCGGGCCTTCAACCCTTGAAGAGATCACATCAGATATTCAGAAAAACAGGCTGTTCGTTATCCTTTTAAACTGGAGCAACGGAGGAGGGCATTTTGTTGTCGGTCATGGCATTAACGGAGACAACATCTACTATATGGATCCCGATTCACCGGAGGGATTCCATATAGAGAAGTACAGTGCTATGCTGGACGGCACAGGACGTGGCATTTGGTCAAGTACGAACCGGATTACCAGTAATGTAGGAGTGGATGAACGCGTCAATAAAGAAGCGCTTTCTTTTCATCCCAATCCATTTTGTTCTGCGACAACACTTCAAAGCGGGACTATTTTCAAAGACGCATGCATGACTGTGTATAACTCCCATGGGCAACAGGTAAGACAGGTTAAAAGTATTTCCGGACAAACACTTGATTTTGATCGGGGCAACCTTCCGGCGGGGATCTATTTAATCAGGCTGACTCAAGACAACACCTGCTTTACCGGCAGGGTGATGATCAGAGACAACTAAAATTCAATCATGACAGGAGCGTGGATCCGGACTTTGCCTGAGACAAGGGGGAGGAAGATCGCGGCGGAAGAAGAGATTTCGACTTAATATTTGAACGTTTTAATTTACAGTGGTAGATTACGTTCTAACTATAGATAAATGTTCGACTAAAATATATTTAAAAAAGGGAAGCGTACCGTGAAAGTTTTCCATAAAATTCGATGGGTAAAAAATAGTGTAAGGCAAGCCCGATTTCTGAATTTTTACAACGCACTCTTTTTTTGCTTTCATTACCCACCTGTTACTCCAATAACTGTTATTTTTTTCATTTTCGCTTTTTCATAAGATTACATTCAATAATTTCTATTTTCCTGCTTACTTTTCATACATGTTATGGATTTTCAATCGCCATATAATAGAAGATCTGAAGGAAATCATCCAGAGTGATATGAAAGATCCCATGTTTGCGGGCATATCCGTTTTCGGGTCCGTCAGATCCTTTGGGATGAAAATCAGTGCCCCAGGGATTCCATACCGTGAGCATTTCAGTTCCAGGATCAAAGTCCATGATTGCATAAACGTGATTGCCTGGAAGTTTGCCCTTCGGGTTTTTGGGTACCGATGCCTGGGCCATAAGTTTTTTTTCTTTCATGCGGATAAGTCCTTCCTTTACTGCATGCCGTGTGCCATTTTCACTGAAGCGCAACAGGATAATATCGTGCCCGGTCCAGAACTTCACATCCCCGTTCGAGCTCCCGCCAAGATCGATTCTTGCCGTGGGGTCGGGTATTGCATCACGTGCCGCATTGGTTTTGCCTTCGATCACACCCAGGGCTTTCTCCAGAACCGGCATCCAGATCCCGTCGGTAACGGTCGAGGGGGAGTCGTTATACGCGATCTCGGCATCGGTGGGCTCAGTTACAACAGCTTCTGAGTGGTTTGGGAAGTTAACCTTATAATTCCCGTTTTCAAGTGGTTTGATACATCGTATGATCTCGGCGTTCCGGTAGATTGCCATCCAACCGGTACCCGAGAAAAAGTAACAATCCCCGGCCGGACCCTGCTGCATGAGCTCGAAAGTTGGTCTCCCATGAGCGAAAAGTACCCTCTGTATACCGTTGATCTTCTTGATGTTATTAAGGTATGCGGATGTCATCTTTCCTTTGCTCTTACTGATGGCCTCGTCAAGGCTGACATCATCCAGGTTGGCTGTTTTCATTGCCTTTAGCAAAGCAACCATGGCCGCTGAGGGTTCCTGTTTATACAAAGGATTACCCAGCAAAGCCAGAAGTTCCATTTTGCTGATCCTTGGGTTGCCCTTGCCCCAGCGGTCCCAATATTGTCTGAAAACCTCATCAAGAGGTTTGGCTCTGATGTTTGTTGTTTCGGTTTCTTTGGAGGATTCATCAAACGGATCATCAACCTGTGCAAAAGCAGGGACTGAAAGCAATATAATTAATAAGACGTAAAGAGTTTTCATGGCATATGATTTTGATATAGCGAAGATACAAAATCAGGTAAATAAATCAGGACTTGCAACTATTCTAATTTTTAATCCGGCATTGAATATGATCGGAAAACTGTCTGTCTCCCTGATCCTTTAAGTTTAAAATTACATGAAAATACTTATTTTTGGTGCATGGAGTCAGGAGTTCTGATATTAAAGTGTGCTTTTTAATGGTGTCGTTGGTGAAAGGATTGGCCCTTGTGGATGCTGACTTTACTGTTAAAACCTGGCAATGAAATTGAGAATCAACTGGATAGAGGAGCAGAAATCCCTCATCCGCAGACATTAATAAGTGTTAAACAAACTTAAAGACTTATATCGAATGAAAAAGATTATCCTTATTATTTCCGCTCTTTTTTTCTTTGGTTCATTGATAGGCCAGGATATTAAAACAGTTGCCAGCGGACTTGACAAAACTAAAGCAGATGCTCCGCCTGATACTTCAAAACATCATTGGTTGATAAGCGGTTTCGGATCCCTTACGGCAAATCAGGCTGCTTTTTCCAATTGGGCAGCCGGGGGAACAAATTCTTTAGGCGTTTCGAGCATGCTCAACCTGAGGATCCGCTACGCTAAAAACAAACATGCCTGGTCAAACATTATCGATCTTGGTTACGGGTTTCAGTATCTCGGCCCAATCGAACATGCCAGGTATAACAAGACCGATGATAAAATAGAATATACAACCGCTTACAGTTTCCAGCTCCATCCTAACAAGAAATGGTATTTTACTGTCCTGGCGAATTTCCGCTCACAGTTTTCACCCGGGTATAATTATCCTAACGACAGTGTTCCCATCTCGGCATTCATGGCTCCGGGATACATAGTTGTGGGTCCAGGCATCACTTACCGGCCTGCAAACTTCTTTACCTTGTATGTATCCCCCGCATCAGGCCGTTTCACGTTTGTAATGAATGATACACTTTCAAAACAGGGTGCCTTCGGAGTGGAAAAAGGGAAAAATATAAGAGCAGAATTGGGTCCATTTGTCAGGGCCGAACTGAACAAGGACCTGGCCAGGAACATTAACCTCGATACATACCTGGAATTGTTCACCGATTACCGGCATAACTTCGGCTGCATAGATGTAAACTGGAATTTTCTGTTTACACTTAAAGTCAACAAATGGCTGGCTACCATTATCAATTGCCAGGTTATCTATGATGATGACGTGCTGATTCAGACCAATCCGCCTGAACCTGCGAGCGGCCCTCGCACTCAGTTCAAGGAAACCATCGGAGTCGGCCTGTCTTATAAGTTACATTAACGAATGACTGCCGGCTGCCGGCAGCATTAACAGGAGAATCGTGCATAGTGAATCAAAATGCATCAGACCGAAAGCATATATTTTGGTTTCCATTTGCAGTAAAGCCTCATTTTGAATATGATATCATCTTTTTTCCAAAGAATAAAGTCAGTAGGATGGAACAGATCCATTTTCAGAGGATTTGGAACTATGGTGGCAAGCAAGACCGACTCATCCCGGGTCAGGGCCGAAACATGTTTGTGAAAATACATCATGGATGCCGCCTCAACACCGAAAACTCCCGGCCCTAACTCGATCACGTTAAGATAAACCTCCAGTATCCTGCGTTTTCCCCATGTAAATTCAATAAGTGATGTGAAATAGGCTTCAAGGAATTTACGCATCCAGGAACGTTCCGGCCACAGGAACACGTTCTTTGCCGTTTGCTGTGAAATAGTGCTGGCTCCCATAAATTTTTTCCCATCATTCACCCGGTTGTAATCAATGGCCCGTATTATCGCATCAAAGTCAAACCCGTGGTGACTGAAAAAATTGAAGTCCTCCGAAACAATCAGGGCTAACTTGAGGGAACTTGGAATACTTTTCAAGGGAACCCAATTCAGTTTCATTGCAGGGGAATTCCCCTGAGCACTCTTCATATCGTTCCTGATCATCATCAGGGTTGTGAAAGGAGGATTTACAAACCGGAGAATAAAAACGAATAACACAGAGGAAAGCAGCAAGGTGATATACACGAAAACAGACCCGGTCAGTATAAAATTTACAACTTTATACACACGGGTACCTCCGGTATTTTCGTGGGTTGGCATGCCTGCTTCAAATGGATATTTCCTCGCGAAATTACAATTATATTTAGAGCCCCGGATCGGGTTACTGTTAATAGTCATCTTGCATAACGCTGCTGTTTTTTGTTTACTTTGCAATTCTTTATGAGAAAATTATCGTATGTCGCTGGTTTGATAATGCTGATCCTGTCTTCCCAGGGTTGCAAAAAGGCAAATGATTCCTCTCCTTCGGATGCAGGGAAGGTCGAGGTGTTTATTAACGATGTTCCTTTTTACACGAATGAATATCTGCGGATTCCTTTTACTTTAAAAACCTGGGAATGGCGGATGAGCGGGTATGTGCTAAAGCAGGTCGTGGTGACCGACGATGTGACGAAGGCCGTCCTGGCTACGTACGAAGGGGACGGTCTGCCCCTGGTCTACAGTAATCCGCCGACACAGAGACTCTTATTCCCCCCTGACCAGATACATGACTATTATTTCTCCATACAACTGCCGGTTCCCATCAACCAAAAGAGGCCGGAAAGAATTTCCGGGAAGCTTGTCTTCACCGATACCCTGCTGAATTCTACAGTTGTTGCCGGGGGCTGGGTGTTTACACCAAGATATGATGAGAGTCCCACGCTAATTCAACCGCCTGTCAGAGGCAAACACTGGATGTTTTACGACCATGCCGGCAACGGCTACCATTTTTACAGCATGGTTTTTACGGGCGGACAAATCGGCACGGGCGAGCGGTTCGCCACGGATGTCCTAAGGCTAAACGAGATCCAGGATCATTATTATGATGGAGATCCAGGACAAAATTCTTCATATTTCTCCTACGGGGATACATTGTATGCTGTTGCGGATGGCGTGGTTGAGGAATGCCGTGATTCGGTGACAGATAATGATGGAAACCGAAAAAACCACCAGGATTTTTATGTGCCCATTGATTATGCCGGGAATTATTTGATCATCAATATCGGCAACGGGCATTATGCCATGTATGCGCACTGCAAGACACATTCACTGATGACAGGCAAGGGTGATAGTGTGAAAGCCGGACAACCCATAGCCTTGCTGGGAAATTCAGGGAATACCTCCGCACCTCACCTGCATTTCCAGGTCACCGGCGGACCTGATTTCTTTATGAGCAGGGGACAGCCGTTCGTTTTCAAAGAATTTTATCTCACAGGGAGTTTCAGGGAACCGCCTTTCGCGACGCCGGCAAGTTACTTTAACAGCCTTTGCGAGCAATACGGAGTTATTACATGTAGTTTTGTCGTTCAATAATCCCGTCGGAAGTTATGGTTCATGGCAGGGATCATTGCCTCATCACGTCCAGAACTTTTAAAAACAACCCGGCTAGCAGTTGCTGCTCCTGCACTTCCCTTGATTCTGTGAAAGTTGATGTCTGGTTGAAGAACGCAATAAGGGTTGCTCCATTCGATGGCATGTACCATACCCAGGAAGTATAACCATAAGTACCTCCGCTATTCCCGATCACATCCTTGTATCTAACAATGCCCAGCCCTGTATAAGAATCCTGGGGAGTTCCCGGACTCACAGGAACAGGGATCCAGTTCAGGTACTCGGCTCTCATCGCACTTCCCAGAAGGGAGCCTGTGGCAAAAGCCCTGCCACATAATTTCAGATCATTCCAGTCTGAGATCAGTCCGCCGGCCGTCCAGCCCCAGGACCCCACTTCCTGGCGGGTGATATCTTTCATGCCGCCTCCGAGGTCGTAAGTATAGCCATGGGTTACAGCCCCCGTAATATCCGGCCCCACGGCCATGACTGTGCTTTTAAGCCCAAGCCGGTCTGAGACCCTTTGTTTGATCACGGCTGAAGCGTCGTTTCCTGTAACATCCTCAATGATCTTCCCCAGGATCAGGTAAGCGGTATTGGAGTATCCGAATCCCTGCCCGGGCAGGAATGGGGCAGGATGCCTGAGCGCCACAGCCATCAGTTCCTCGTAAGTCCAGGCTTTTAACGGAGTTTGTTCAATAATTCTGACAAAGCCTGTATCGTTGGTATAGGAATAAATCCCACAGGTATGGTTCAGCATCATCCTGATGGTGATTTGTCCTGCATTCGGTACGCGTGCCTCGAATTTCGACAGGCTGTCATCCAGGCTCAGTTTTTTTTCTTCAACCAGCTGAAGTACCGTTAGTGCTGTAAATGTTTTTGTAATACTGCCAATCCGGAAAAGATTCACGGTGCTTACGTGTGAACTGTCGGTGAGGTTACCGACTCCTTTTGCAAACGAAAGTTCACCCTTCACCGGGTCGATTATACTCAGAACCAACCCCGGAACCGGCATCTGGGTCATGATCTTGTCGATAGCTGTATTGAGGGAAGCAATCTGCTCGTAGGTGTATGCAGGATACGTTGTTGTTTTACTGCAGGCCTGAAGCATGAGTATGCCGAGAAATACTAAAATAATAGAATTTTTCATGGTTTTTTTCCAAGTTGGTGACTGTCTGGCCTCAAGGATAGCTGTTCATACCTGCTTTGAACGACCTCCATGTAGTCCGTCTTCATTTCTTCAGAGAGAAAGGAATTATTGATCCATTCTTGAGCTTTGCGTTTATTATTCAGCATCCTGTTAAATACTCCGTTTATTTGTCTTTCATTTAACTGGAGCCCGTTTGCCAGTTTTTCAAAATGCTCCTTCTTTAGTTTTTTCTTTTTACCATCCAAAGTCAGCGCAAGTTCTTCGGTGTCTTCCGGTAAAATAATGGCCACATTCAATAAGTCGTATGCAGGAGCCAAAATCCAGCCTGACTGACCTTCTATCATGGAGAAATTTTTAAGATGCATGTCGTTATTGCCTGTAAAAAAGCTAAACAAAGATAACTCGAAATAAAAGAGTTTATCCAGCAAGGTGTTTTCCGAATACGCATTTAGCGCCTTCCCTACTTTTTCCATGGAGCTTTTATACTTGTCAAATGCTTCAGTAATCTGAAACATATCAAGCATGTGAATCTTTTTGCCACTTTCGGTACGATCAACTCTTTTGGTTATATACGATAATTCTCCGGAGGCCAGCCGTATCAGGCTTGAGGGCACAACCCTGATTCCAAATGCTTCTGCTATCCGCATAGTTAAATGCTCATTTTCAGGCATTTCAGGATATTTGTCAGAAGGCGGTTTTAAGATGTACTGTCCTCCCAATGAACCTACCACGGTTAATCGGGTGCCTGATTTTCCCCTGGTTTCTTTCACTACCGAGAGGGATAATTTTGCCTGAACACCAGGAACAGCCACACTTCGTTCCACAACCTCTTTAGCCAATTCTGCCATTTGATCTATTGAATATGGTACTTCTGGCGGAGTTGTGGTTCCAAAAAATCCCAGGCAGCACTTCTCATGAAAATCAGTCTCACCATCAATTAATTGATAACAATATAAACACTTCTTACCCATTTTCTTCTTGATTTGGCACAACACCTACAGCTCCAACGCAGTTTTGGCAACACGCCAGCAACAGCCCCATCCGATCGCTTTTATTTATTTTCCAGTTTTCAGACGCGATATCCAGCAACCAACCTTCAGGAATTAAACCTTCAAAAAACGGGAACAGTCGTTTTTCAGTATAGGGTTTCCCGGTAACCGGCATAGTAAATGTGATAAACTCCGTTGGATGTTCTTGCACAAAGTCCCTGTCATACTGAAATACATAATCACCATCATCCGTTTCTTTGAGAATGCCGGCAAAATGCTCTTTATAATATATCCTGCCTGCTCTCATTCAGCTAATCCTTTAATGTTTACAGGAGCTAACTCATGGCCAAACATGCACAACACATAGTTAACTTTATCCATGTTCAGATTTGTTTTACCCTGTTCAATTTTACGTATAACAGTCAGCGCAACTCCGGCTCTTTCTGCAAATTCTTCCTGGGTTAGTTTTACTTCTTTTCTACGTGTTTTTACGAATTTCGCCAATTTTTTCATTATATGTATTTAAATATAGATCAATGCAAATATAATTAATTATATGTATTTAAGTATGAAACAGTGCAAAGAAAGCGAATCAGGGTAAATTTTAATTTTCCAATAAGGTTTTTACACTCTTGTAGGTGGAAAGAAATAAGATTGTGGAGGCAATAAGCAGTACCAGTGAAATAATTAAAAAGTAGTTGTAGGCTTCGATGGAGGTCATATTATAACGATAGAAAAACTGTGTAAACATAATTCCGAGCCATCCTGTCATCTGGTTTAAAAAGCTGTTTAAACCGGCAAAAGTACCTTTCCGGGGCGGGTCGAGCAGCATGCTGTTACGCGGTCCCAAAACAGAGAGTCCGCCAAACCCCAGGCACATCACTGTCATTAAGGCAATAATTTCAATTGAGGAATGACGTTTTTCAATAAAGAAGAACAGTAAACTGGCTGCCAATGAAAGAAAAACGATACCTGTATTGATCAACATGACCGATCGGATAGTGATCTTTTTTGCAAGGTACACGGTCGGAATCCTTCCCAAAAATAGTCCGCAGACCAAAAAAAGGCTTACAAGTCCGTATTTGGTTGCAGAAAATCCCATCTCATCAACGAAAAGGAATGATGAAAATGTGCAATAAGCCCCCTGGAACATGAACATGACATAGACTATCAGGTTTATCCTTATTAAAGGTGTTCGAAGGATCACCTCCTTATATGTTTTCAGTAAATTGAGCGGATTAAGGTTGGCATCTTTTTTATGCTGATCATTTTTGCTGCTTTTCAGGAGGATGATGATTGTAATGACAATAAAACTCAGGATCAGCATCAGCCAGAAATTCCAGCGCCAGGAATAATGGTCTGTTATATAACCTCCTAACACCGGGGCCAGCATGGGAGCCATTGAAACGAGTATTGAGAACCAGGCAAGCCTGCTTAGCAGGTTGTCTTTTCGGGAACGGTCTCCGATCCATGTTTGCGCCGTAATTATGGTGAGTGCGCTCCCCACGGCAATGATAACCCACCCTGCATCAATCATGATGATATTCACTGCAAGCCCGCACATCAGATAACCTACTGCACAGGTAATGCTGCCAAACAGCAAAAGCATTCTTTTCTTTATCGCATCGGCAAACGGGCCAAAAAATGCATAACTCACGGCTAAAAAGAAAGTATACAGATTGATGTTTAATGTAGCCTGGCTTTTAGTTATTCCAAATTCATCGGTGATAACAGGAATAGAAGGGATAAAAATATTTCCGCCCATTCTGGTTGCCAGTACGATGAACAAAATAATTGCTGCAACCACACCCTGGGAAATCCGTATTTTACCTGCCATCACCAACGTATTTTACAACAGTGCGATAGAAGGCTTCAAGTAACCTCTGCAGGTTCGATTTTCCATTGTGAACAATATGCAGGCATCCCGGCATGGAATTTATCTCGCCTACAATATAGCCTTGCTCGCCGAATAACAGATCCACACCGCAGAGCTTCATATTCATCACACGCATCGACTCTTTGGCTATTTTTAAGGCCTCCTCATCTGGCTCCCAATAAGCTCCGTCTCCTCCAACCGAAATATTCGACCTGAAATCCTCCCCCTTTGAATTATCCCTGATCACCCCGAAAACCAGTTCACCGTCGCAAAGTGTAATCCGAACGTCGCGCCCCTTGCTTGTAGCAATAAACTCCTGTGACAAAAGCTCTTTTTTGCTATTGATGCAATAGAGATCGCGTATATTTTTTAATTCCGAAACCGTATGAATGAGACAAACACCCTCTCCCTTCGAACCATCAGGAACTTTTACGACCATTGGAAAACCAATCCTTTCAATCACCCAGTCAAGGCTCGTAAATGAATTGAATACCACTGTTTTTACAACAGGAATGCCGGACTTTAAAAGTTTCTGGTAAGTATGAAGCTTATTCAGTGAACCTTCAATGTTTTCAGCCTTATGAAGACAAAAAACACCTAACATCTCAAGTTGTCTCAACAAGGCAAAATGCATGAAACCAATTTCTGTTTCAAACAGACAAAGGGCAAAATCGGGCAGGGAACGATATCTTCCTGCAGCAAATATTTCCCTGGTTTTGTTTTCATCTATCTCAATCCCTATGTCGGTCAAATTGATAAATTCCAATTTGAATGGAAGAAGGCTTAATCTCCCGAGATCATCATTGGTGAGATATCCCTCTCCGGGTTTTTTGTCTGAAATGATCCATCCGTTTAGCATATTCTGTAATTTTTAAATTATTTGATCCAATTGTTGTCTGCCTTTTGTCTGATCATGACCGGCAGTTTTACCTGGGTCGACGACATCCCTTCTCTGATTTTTATCTGGTACAGATGATTTTGCCATCCCTGTTTCATCTCTGAGATTTGTAGCGGATTCATCATCTTTTCCTGAATGCTTTCCCGGTAATAAAGATTATTAATTGCCATCAGATTCTGATGCACTTTTTCTGCTATGCTTTCAGCGTTAAACCCTTTGGTTTCGGGCGTTGTTTCGAGGTAACAGCAGTAGTGCCGTTTTTCATGATCGGGGTAGATCTGGATCTGAACCGTATCAGCTCCCTCTGAAATGGCAGCCTTTCGTATCAGTTCATTCACGAGACTTGCCGGGATTTTCTCATGGGCGATATTAAGGATATCGCTGCTTTTATATTGAAAAACTATATTGGGAACGTCATTGGTGAAACCCTCCACTCTGATCATATCTTTCATGTTGTAGCGGTACAATCCGCCCCATGTGGTAACCAGCATTTCGTAGGTCCCGCCGTCTTTAAGCTGATGAGCCAGTAAGGGTGTTCCGCCTTTTTCAGGAATAAATTCATAAAAGGCTGTATAAACTGATAATATTCCAGCCGGATTTCCGGGGCTGAAAGGAATGTTGATCCTCACTTCACTGGAGCCGTAACCGGCATCAAAAAAACTTGTCTTTTCCGAAACCAGTGGCTTTATATCTTTGATGTAATGCCCGACTGTAGCCGATAACCAGAAGGTCATCAGCATCAGCGATGGCCAGTAATCTTTTGGCAAGAGCCCGCCGGTATTCTTCAAAATAAGGCGAAGTTCAGCGGCCCGTTCAGGATCTGCAACCAGTAAAGGAGTGATTTTTTCCAGAACCGCCTTGTCAATCTTTTGTGAATTGTGGATGGTGCCCTGTTCGATATCTCTGATGATCTGGGCAGCGCAGGAGGAAGCGCGTGCAGCCAGATGATTGAAGCGTCCGGCATTGTTTCCAACCACCATGATCACATTCCGCTGCTGAAGGGCAAAACGGAGGAGAAGATAGTCGCTGCTTTCAGCATCGGAATTCAGCAAAACTTCCATCGGAAAGGCCATCCGTATCATCTGCCGTTCCCCCATACTGTTATTCAGGGCAATACCCGATGCATAACCAATCGGAATCCCGGCTTTGGTCGGAGGAAGTGCAGTAACATAAGAAAGAGGCAATACGTATCCTGTGCGGTCGAATGCAGGAAAATTTCTGATCAGCTGAACCCTGCGGAACCTCGAAACCAGCTGCCTGGCCAGTGAACCGGTTTCGCTCTCGGGGACCAGTTTATTGTTATTTCCTGATGTCCCGCTGGTTAGTATGAATGTTTTTGGCCGGCCCGGAAACAGTAAATCTGTTTCACCTTCAGCCATGCGGTCGGAATAAGGAGCTACGTCATTCCAGTCAGTGACCGGAATATTATCCTGGAAATCACCGGTACTATGGATATCCTTAAATTTATGCTTCTGGCCGTATTCCGTATTACGGCTACATTCAAGTATTTGCTTTAAAACAAGCGATTGTATCTCAGCGCATCCCGAAAATCCTTCCACGGTAAGACGGCTAAAATCCTTATCCGGCATCTCGGTTAATAATTCAGGAATGGATTTTTTGCCGGAAATTACTGTTTCGCGAATACTGTCATTCATATTGTATTGATTTAATTTTTAATCCATTCCTGATCTGCCTTTTGTCTGATCATGACCGGGAGCTTAACCTGAGTCGATGAAATCCCTTCTCTGGTTTTTATCTCATACAGATGATTTTGCCATCCCTGTTTCATCTCTATGATTAATAGCGGATTCATCAGCTTCTGCTGAACACAGAAAAGACTATAAAGATTTTGTTTGTCTGATAGCTCCTGATGCGCTTTTTCAGCTATAAGGTCAATGTTGAAACCTGAAGTTTCGGCCGTTGATTCCACATAACAGAGATAGCTGCGAAGCTCTTCATCAGGAAATATCTGAACCTGCAGAACATCTGTGCCCATGCCTGCTGCAACATTCCTGATGATTTCACTTACAAAAGAAGCCGGCAGCCTTTCGCCGGTAATATTCAATATCTCACCGCTTTTGCTCTGAAACACAATGTTCGGTGTTTGTCCGGTGAAACCATCCACCTTAACCATATCTTTCAGGTTGTAACGGTATAGTCCCGACCAGGTTGTAATGATGAGTTCATACGACTGCCGATCGGTGAGCTCGTGAGCCATTAAGGGTTCGCCTCCGCCTTCAGGAATAAACTCGTAAAAAGTCGTGTAAAGGGATAGCGGACCGGCAGCAAGATCAGGTTTATCAGGAATATTGAATTTACCCTCGCTGGCGCCATAACCTATATCAAAAAAGTGGGTGCTTGCCGGCAGAAGAGGTTTGATATCCTTAATGTACTGCCCCACCGACGATGAAAGCCAGAATAATACCAGCCGAAGCGAAGGCCAGTAATCACGGGGCAAAAAAGTTCCCCTCTGATCAATCATCGATTGAAGTTCATCAGCCCTTTCAGGATCAGGAACCAGTAAAGCTGAAATTCTCCTCTTAATTTCCGGATCTTGAATCCCGGAACCATCGATTGTACCCTGTCTGATATCCCTGATGATATCGCAAGCCCGGTTTGAAGCAAGAGAGGCTAACTCGGAAAACCGTCCGGCATTGTTGCCTGCAATGATTGAGACATCTCCTTTTGCAATTGAAAAAAGCATCATCAGATAATCCCGGCTCTGCGCATTGCCTGCCGATAATACATCAAGGGGGAATGCAATGCTTGTAATAAGTCCGTCGCTAAGAGATTGATTAAAAGTCAAGCCGGAGGCATAACCACAGGGTATCCCTCCGGCAGTTGTTGATAATGCCGAAGGATTTGCCAAAGGGAAAATTGATCCGCTTCGTTCAATACCCGGGAATTTCAACCCGATATGAATAAGTTTTAAACGGGTAACTATACTCTTTGCCGCGGCTCCGGCTTTACTTTCCGGAACCATCTTTGGCTTGTTTGTTGTAGTGCCGGATGATATTATAAATTGTTCCGGCTTCCCGGGGAAAAGAACATCCGATACTCCAAGTTCCATTTTCTCAACATAAGGTTCATAATCGCTCCATTGCGTCACAGGAACTTTAAGCCGGAATTCATCAGCCGAATGAATTGATCCGAACCCGTAAATCTTGCCAAATTCAGTCTCAACTGAGGCCGAAATGATTGATGCCAGAACCTTCTCCTGGATTTCTTTTACATTTGAATATCCGGCCTGCTCAAGTATAAAAAGCTCCTTGTCGGCCAGTCCTTTTAAATTTTCGGGCCGCAGCCTCTCTATACTGCCGATGCCTTGTATTTCATTGTTCATCATATATCTCTGGATAATTTACAGGGTTTTCAGATACTGGGATTGTACATATTCACAGAGCGATTTAGCCTTTGGGCTGAATATCTGCAGGTTAACAAAGTCAAATTTCTGATGCAATAAATTGGTATATACCATGATCCATGATCCTGATGGCGTTGGCTTCAGTCCGCAAAAGAAATAGCCGTTTTGCAGCAGAATTGAATCCAGTGCAGCATCCTGGTTTTGCGTTGTATTGACTAAAAAATCAATTGTTATTATACCTTCCTGCTGAAGTTTTCTGGTCTCCTGTCTTATGCTTTTTGCCAGGTCTCTTCCCGGTATGGTCAACAGAATAGAAGCATGCTGTTTTTCAGTATCCATGTTTATTTCAAACCGCGATTCGTCTTCAGCCTGCACCTGATTGTTGGTTATCAGGTCAGCCGGAATTCCGAGATCAGAAAAAATGGATTTAACGATATCATAATGCTCTGCGGGTATATTGATGATCTGCGTTTCAACAGCAGGTGAGATCCTGGTTAAAAAGTAAATCAGGCTTTCACGTGAATTGCTTTCACCCGATATTCCGATAAAGGATGCATGATGATAAACTGATAAATTGATTAAACCCGGAATATATCTTGCAACAAAGGCCTGGCTGGCTTTATGAGAAGTAACGGTTTTGGCATAAATTAAAATATCCAGATGGTCTTTTACCAATTCCTCAGCGGTGGTTCTTTTCATGGCCATGAGGATATTTCCTCCCCTGAAACGAGGGTCAACCATAGCCATTCCTGCTTCGCCCAGGATGTCGCTGTCGAGAAAAACTGCAGCGTGTCCGACAATACGGCCCTTTCCGGCTATCGCAATCACTGATAATACTTTCCTGGACTGGATTGCTATACCTAGCAGATTTTTATCATAAAACAAATCTTTTATATAGGAATAGCGGTAAGTATTATAAACCAGGTTGATGATTCCCGGAACGTCTTCAGCAACAGCTTTTCTGCAGATTATTTCTGACTCCTCTTCGGGTTCCCTTACGGAACCGGTGTCATTTAAGTGCGATATTTTATGCTCTTGATTTATCCTGAACGTTATCAGGAGTTCCCAACCCTTCCTGCCAAGATTCCTGAACGACAGCTCGTCGCACATATTTTGTAATAATCTTAGTGACAGCCCGTCGGAAGTGCCTTCATGGTCTTCAATAGTAAACTCAGGTATTTCCCTCACATCCATTGGTCGCCCATGGTTCGAAAACTGCATACTGAGTCCATATTCCTGTTCAACAACCTTTAAATGAAACTGTTCATCAAACTCATGATCAGGAATGCCGTTGATAATGAATGTAAACGCCTCCTCCCCTATCAGTCTGAGACGTTTTTTCTCGCTGTTATCGGCACCATAGCACCTGCCGACTTCTTCAATAAATGCGGCAACTATGCTCACAAATCTTAAATTATAAGGCATCATTATTTCCATAGTGCTGATTTTTAGAATATCATTATCTTTTTGAAATTGTCAATTGCGCACACAGCGCACCGAATGACCGTCTCATGTGATTGCTGTACAAATATAGAATCCTTATTGTTTTGTTACAAACATAACAGGTAAGGATTTAACAAAAGGAGTAAAGAAATGCAAAAGCGGGTTAAATCTCTACAGATATTCCAAAGCGGCTGGCAGCATGAAGAGGAAAAATTCCGGTTCCACTGCCAGGTATACCGGGCGACCTGTTGAGGATCCCTACCCTCTCCTGGATCTTTCTCCAGGTTTCAGCGATATCAATCTGCATGCCTTGTGAATACCCGGGCAGTAAGGAAGATGAAATGAGTGACAGCTGAGATTTCACAGGTTAAAGTTACGAAAAAATGAAGCCGATCAAAGATATAAAAAAAGGGCTCAGAAGTTGCCTTCTGAAACCCTTGAAATCTTCTTTAGTTGGAATATTTACTGCAAAGACTTTGCTCTTTCCAAAGTTTAAAAAACAATACTATTCCTTCTTATCGCTTCCGCCGTGGTCACCAATCATAACCCATTTTGTTCCTTGCTTTAACAGTATGTCTGTCCACCGACCACTCTCCGCACTTTTCTTTCCATCCTGTGATTCCTTTGCCATGGCATAATAATAATCAACAAATGCCACATCCCCGTATATTTTTATCGCCACTGGGTTAATTTCATAAACGGGGATTTTAACGCCCTGATAAGCATAAGCAATCCATTTTTTACTTTGCTCCTTTGTAGAAGGTAAAGGAGAGTTGTTGTCCCATCCAATATAATCAGAATGGAAATAGTCAAGAAATCCGTTAATATCGCCTTTTGCCATTAGGCCCCAGTAGTTATTGACATTATTCCATACCTCTTTCTGAGCGGCTGACCATTCCTGTGCAAATACTGAAGAAAGTCCAAGCACCAAAAAAAGTGCCGTTGTTAACACTATTTTATTTTTCATAATATTTCATTTTGAATTAATGATTAATACTGTTGATTCGTTTTCCCAAAATCTTAAATATCAATTTTTTAGAAGATATCTAGACAAAGATACACGTTTTTATATTAATTCAGTCTAAATAAAAGTTAAATATTGTTAAACACAAAAATATAGTTTGGTGTTTTATTGGCTCCCATCCGAGTTGAAAACCATGGTAACGGGGCTTTTTTTGTTTTATTTGGTTTAATAATCTTTCCTTCATATTTTTACTGTCTGAAAATGAAATTCTTATGAAGAAAGTAATTCTGATGATTTTAATGCTGTTCTCTGCAGTCCTCTCATTGTATGCCCAACCGAAAACAAAAATTGAACTAAAAGATAACTGGTACTACCTTAACGGGCAAAAATTTTTTATAAAAGCCATAGGATATGAAATCGGCGCCCGGCCGGGACAGCATCCTTATGAAGGTGAAAGGAAGGATGATCTGGATTTAATGAAATTCGATCTGAAAGTGATCAGGGAAGGGGGGTATAATACTATCAGAACCTGGAGCCAGTTTTCCGAAGCTCAATTGAAACTTGTACATGAATCGGGCTTGAAACTGATCATGGGAATAGATGTCAATCCTGAAAAAAATTATGGTGATCCTGAATTTGTAAAAGAATGTGCTGATAAATTGAAAAAGGTGACGGCCTATGCAAAGAAATATGATTGTATAATTACCTACCTGGTTATCAATGAACCTCAGACAAATCATATACATCAGGTTACAGGAAAGGCGTTTGTTGACCTGATGAAAACCATGATCGGCATTATCCATAAAGAACATCCGGGTATCCCGGTAACGCTATCAGCAAATGCCATGATCAGCGATTATCTTGATGAAAGTTATTTTGATGTTTATGCCTACAATTGTTACGACCATGGAGAGGCCCAGACTGCTACCATGGGATTTAAAGATTATATCAAAGGATTGAATGAACTGAACGGACTGAATAAACCGTTTATAACTACCGAGTTTGGCTATTCGGTTTCGCATAAAGGTTTTGGTAATTATGGAGGCAATACCCTAAGGCAGCAAAGTGACGGACTTATTGCAAATTACCGCGACCTTATTGATGCCGGGGCTGTTGGTATGTGCCCTTTTTATTATGCTGATGGATGGTGGAAAGGCGGCGATAAAAACAGTCATGGCTTAGATCAACCGGAAGAATGGTTTGGTTTCTGGGGATACAGCGATCTGAACGATAAATACGGTTCGCCCCGCCCTGTATGGTTTGCCATGCGCGATTACATGAAAGGACTTATTGTCAGCCCTAAAAACAATACGATCTATACCGGCACCTCGATACCTTTAGAACTTTATAATGATAAGGAAGTGAAAAAAGTGGTGGTAAAATTTCTTGACAAGGTAATTTATTCAAAGAACATAAGCAGCGAAGGTTATTTTGCCGGTCAACTGACCATTGACCCGGCAGGGATAGAAGACATGGAGCTGGCTTTCGAATTTTACGATAAAGACAATAACATCATTAAAAATGAATCGATAAATATTCTGGCCTCAAAAACGGCTTTTGAATTGCCGAAACTGACCATTGAAGTAATACCCGGAACGGATTTGAATGATTGTAAAATAGCCAGTATAAAAACTAAAATTGAAACTAGTGAAAAATTCAAACTCACCGGTGATTTAAAAATAAGTTATAATACTCATCTTGGTTGGGAAGTCGGGCCACAGGCATCCGTTTCAATTAAAGACCAGTTAGATAAAAAGATAATTACCTCCGAAAATTTCTTTACAATTCCTGATAATTGCTGGGTTGTAAACGCTTCGGCAGGTGTTGCGGTTCAGTATGGTAAGTTTATCTTCAGAATCCACGACCAGAAAATAATTTTCAGGGGCGACTGGGCTAAGGAAGCAGGTCGTAAATAAAGGCTTCTTTTTTATGGAATGTTCACTGCTGTTTGATCCATTCGGGAGTGTATTTCAGATATCTTTGTTTAACCTCCAAAGGCAGGTCAACATATTTTCCGATGGTCTTCCTGCAAAGATGTGATCCGCAACCGCACTCCATCACCCAGGCATCTGCAATGATAGTGGAATAATCAAAAGTAACCTCTTCGCCGGCTTTAATATCTCTCATGGCCACAAGAAATACATCCTTTACAATTCCCGCATTGGGTTCACAGGAATGATTGGTTCGCACCGCGGGTTCCCTCGCCATGATATATTTGTCGACCCCGATATTGAACAGATGGTTCACAACCTCATCGGGAAAGCCGTCGAATTCCGGTATCGTCACGACAGGTCCCGTGAATTCAGTGATAACCTCATCCTTATTTATGTCCCTGATTGCATAAATTCCCAGGCCTTTGTTACTTGTTCTCTGAACGCTTACCAGATCTTTCATTTCTGCTAAATTTACTTATTACACAATGATTAATCGTTGATTATGATTTTTCGGATGATGTTAAGCTGGGTACTGGTTTCATTTTTGTTAAGAGGCGGATATACCGTCGGTTATACCGATGATTTGGAAAATATGGATAAAAATAAAAAATAAAATCATTTATTTTCCGCTGTAGTCAAAATATTGTTAATCAATTAACGAAAAAAACCAATTGACACAAACACAGATATACTATAATGTGTCAACAGATTGACATAATTCCGGTTATTTAGTATATTTGCATTCATAAATTATGGATGCTGTAGTTGTCTACCACTTTTCTACTAGCGGATTGAGTCTGAGCATTTGCTGCAAACGCCCGAGGATCAGATCAGCAGAGTTAAATTAATCACTGATAATGAACTTTCGGATGACCCTGCAGTCGCTGCTTGTAAATACGACGGTATAGACACCCGGAGGAGTTGAGATGAGCTCGATCAGTTCTGTGGCTGTGCCAATCACCCTGATGTCGTTCTTCTGGTAAATCATCGCTCCAAGTCCATTATAGATTGCTATGCTGAAAAAAGCAGCGGTTGGCCAGCTGATGGCAGCAGTAAATCTCCCGTTGTTAGGCACGGGGTAGATAGTGAAGCTGCGTTCATTGTTTTCGGCAATACCCACACCTCGTACGTAAAGATGGTTCGAGGTGTCGGATGTACAACTCAGCAGGGTAACTTCGGTCCAGTACCAGCCCGGCTGGCTTACCGGAACGGTATAGGTTTGTCCGGTGGCCCCGCTTACGGCAGTCCCGTTATGATACCACTGGTTGCCGCCTGGAGCGCTGGAAGTAAGCACATACCCGTTGGCTGTAATGACCGGTGTGGCGGGGATTGGATTGACGGTTACCACAAGGGCCGGGGATGAGGTTCCCTGTCCGCAGGCATTGGACCCCGCAACGGTGATATTTCCCGAAGCTGATCCGAAGTTAATGATAATAGAGTTGGTTCCTCCGCCGCTTGCAATACTGGCGCCAGCCGGGAGATTCCAAATGTATGCCGTGGCATTGCCGACAGGAGCTACAGAATAAGCGACATTCTGGGTTCCGGCGCAAACAGTGGCTGTTCCGGTAATGGCGCCAGCAGGGCCAGGAAGATACATCACGGTGACGTTAAGCTGGGCAGGCGCTGCTGCGGTACATCCTGATGGATTCGTGTAATTTACTGTAATCCACTGGGGCCCGGAACCGGTCCAGTAAACGTCGGCCTGGGC
>Ga0268280_1000261_pt1 | contig 48644 bp, 50 predicted proteins | sample saktaG_9_FD_190139 | JGI IMG/M metagenome (GOLD analysis project Ga0268280, IMG submission 190139) | Saline water microbial communities from Sakinaw Lake, British Columbia, Canada - sak_2011_5_24_40m | ecosystem: Environmental > Aquatic > Non-marine Saline and Alkaline > Saline ...
TATCCACGCGGATCCTGACCTCGACGATAAGGCCGAGATCGTTCTTTACAAATGTTACCGGGACATATACGGCGCCATTGGTGAATACCACCGGCGAACCAAGCTTTCTCTCTTCGCCGTTAACCAATATCCTGTCGCTGCCCGGCCTCAAGACGATCTTGCCGTTCTTAGTTATAACGGCGGTCCTTATGAAACTATCCCACTTCCATTCAATGCCATAGGTCTCGCACAATTTAATGAGAGGAACGTATTGAACGCTTTCATAGACCCTTATATCAGTCTTCAAAGACGGATCGAGCTTTAAATACGGGCCCTGAGAAGCGCACCCCGCTATTAAAAGCGCCGCCAGAAATATAGATATCGCCTTGTATTTAATACAATACCCCATTCTATGAAATTATTCCTGCGAAGCCGTGCACGAAAGTAGCACGGCGAAGCAGAATGGTGGAGGTGGCGGGATTCGAACCCGCGTGCCCAAATATCAGATCAAAAGCCTCTACATGTTTAGCCTGCTCTTTAATCTCCCCACCGGAACTTCAGCAGACGGAATTTCCGACGGGCAGCCTTTCGAAGCTTCACCCAATGCCCTAAAGGCTAACGAGCGATCAGGCTATCCTGCTAGCGACGTCTTTACGGCCCCACAGGCTGAACCGCAAGACGGGCTGTTCTATCTAGAGAACAGCGCTTGCCAGTGGAGCAACACCCTTAACCACTTGCATGGTTGCAAGGAGCTGGTCCACTGATGCCGGAACGTTTAGAGTTTCAGCATTTGATATGTGTCAGGTTTTTAAAGAGGCCTCCCGACAACCTCTACATGCCACCTTTGTCGTGCTTATCTAGGTCGAAGCCTTTCACCCCCTATTGTTGTCTTCCTTTTAATGTTCTCTTTAATTCCCTATCCGACTCTCTCCGACGGATAGAATCGCGCTTATCATACTGTTTTTTACCCTTAGCCAGAGCCAACTCAACCTTCACTATCCCATTCTTAAAATAGAGTTTAGTGGGTATCAGCGCCAGATGCTTAGTCGACACTTCCAGGGCCAGCTTATTTATTTGCCGCTTATGAAGCAATAATTTCCTTGGCCTTAATGGATCGGAATTATATATATTGCCAAATTCGTAAGGCGGGATATGCATATTATACAGGAAAGCCTCGCTTCCTTCAAGTTTGGCGAAGCTATCCGATAGACTCGCCCCTCCCGCCCTTATAGACTTAACCTCGGCGCCTTTAAGCTGCAGCCCGGCCTCCAGACCCTCCATGACAGAGTAGTTATGAAAGGCTTTCCTATTAGTTGTTATTATCTTGTCCGCAGTTTTATCCATGATATTAGGACCTACAATATCACAGTTTTGCGCTTAAATCAAGGCGGGAAAGGCCCGCCTGCCCGCAAGCTATCTCTTGCAGGCGGGCAGGGCCCGATTGACAGGCGTCTTGTTTTACGGTATACTGATGCGCTTAAGAGTGCGGAAGTGGCGGAACTGGCATACGCGCAGGTCTCAGAAGCCTGTGCCGCAAGGCTTGAGGGTTCAAATCCCTCCTTCCGCACCATCTTAGGATACTTATCTATCTTCTTACCGATGGCAATTCCCCGTACGCGATCAGCCTTATTCCATTCTCTATTATTGCATTTTTTACCCTGGCCTCGGTGAGAGCAAAGAGCTCGCCTTCAGCGCCGGCATGCCATTTATAGCTCTCAATAACTGCGGGGCTTAGGAATCCCGGATGGCATACGAGCTCTGTCACGCCGTCTTTCAGGCCTCGGAGCATCTCTATTAAAATATCCTCATTAAGCCTGCCCGCGTCGAGAAGTCCTAGAAAGCGGTCCGTATAGAGAAGCCCGGAACTCTTAAATGATCCTGCGGTATGGCTCGAAAAATATGAAAGAATGGACTTTTTATAGAGATCTTTTATATTGAATGCCCGCATAGGCCTATCACCACGCGCATATCTCAAAGCCGGAATATTGAATTCCTTGGCCAGCGAGATGAAGATATCTAAAATTTCCGGCACCATGTGTATATGCTCGTGGCTATTGATATGGGTTATCTTTACACCGGCCTCCTTCAATAGTTCCAGCTGGGCCTTCAGCTCTATGCGGACCAATCCGAGATCAGAAGCCTTGAAAAAAATATCCTTAACTAATTGATTATGATTTTTGTAAAATTTTGAGGAATTTAAGAGCGGCTTTGTTTCGGTAAGAGCCAGATGAGCGCCTATCTCTTTTAAACCAAGATCTCTTATTCTCTTCAGGGCGTCTTCGAACGCTTCGCCCGTAGGTATTACGCTTACCGAGCTTACTATGCCCTCGCGGCAGGCTTTCGCTATGCCCTCATTTATGCTTTCAGTAAGGCCCAGATCATCGGCTGTAACAATAAGGCATTTCAACGCGCTCTCCTCGAGAATCTGTATGCCAGCATATCCCAAAACGTCCTCACCACGACGCTCATCCTGGATATCGTAGATACGCCCTTCGTGCGGAGGTCGAATATCAACCCGAACTGCTCTATCTTAAAACCTCTCTTCAGGGCCTCGGCGAATATCTCTACGTCCACGAAAGGACTTTTTGATATAAGATTAAGATCTTTTATCACCTTCGACTTATATATCTTAAACCCGGAATTTATATCCTTTATCCTGAACCCGAATAGGGTCTGCACGAGAAAATTGTAACCCTTCGACATCACTATTCTCTTCAGGCTATCGTCTTTCAGTACGGTGCTGTAGCCTGTGACAACGTCTGCATCTTTCAGCAGCGCGAGCCCCTTCTTCACATCCTCTTCCTTTACCGGCAGATCGGCGTCCGTATAGATGATTATCTCTTTTGAAGCGCTCTTTAACCCTGCGGCGAGCGCGCCGCCGAACTTTGTATTATTCCGAAGCCGCACGCTTCTTATATGAGCGTCTTCTCCGGATAATCTATCGGCTATATCCCCGGTGCCGTCCGATGAAGCGTCATCGGCCAATACTATCTCGTAGTCATCGGCCAGCTCTCTTGCCAGCGCCGCCACTTTACCTACGGTCTCTTCTATATTGGCCGACTCGTTATACATAGGTATGACAAATGACACTGCAGGGTATTTTGTAAATGATATCGCGGGATATCTCATCGTAAGGGTTTATTTGTTATGAGCCGCTTTTTGCCGCTCTTAAATACCACCACCACATGTTTTGGCTTATCGATCCCGGGACCGCTCAGATCGGATATATTCTTCTGCTTCATGACACACCATACCCTCTCCTTAGAGCCCATGAGCGCGTGTAGCGCAGAATAATCGGATATCTTTACCGGCACTTTTCCGGTGTAGAACGCGACGCCTGCCCGATAATCGTATTCGCTGCCTATCACTTCCCCGTCTTTATGGAATTTAAGAAGCTCTTCGGCCAGAGCTTTGCTCGTCTCGTGAGGCTCCAGGGCGGGGAGTATCAGCCTGTCTATAGGATATATTATTATAGCCACCGAATAAGCGATCAAGAGAAATGCCGCAATAAATCTTCTTTTGTTAAATGCCGCCAAAGAGAGCGCTATGCCGAATATGAGCAAAAGGCCTGTGATAACAACTCTGCCTAATATCTCAGGATAGTCCATCTTTATAAATATACAAACTCCGGCAAATATCAGAAGGATCAATGATGGCAAAGAGTAGTATGAGACCTTCATCCACTTTATGAGGCTCTTGGCCGCTTCTTTGCCGAGGAAGTCGTCCCAGAGTTTACCCGTCATAAGCGCAAGCGACAGAAAACATGGAAATATATATGTCGGCAGCTTCGTGCTCGATGCTGTGAAGAATAGGAATATGAATAAGAACCATAGCACAATGAAAATGGAGTAATTTTTTTCATCCCGTTTTTCCGACTTTGAAAAGAATGCTTTTTTGCAAATATGCCAGAAGCCCAGCGGTATAAAGACGCTCCATGGGAAGAACCCGCCGAGAATTATAGGAATATTATAGTAGACCTGAGACCCTATCTTATGTTCCGGCGTCAAAAACCTTGTTATATTTTGGAATCCGAAAAATGCATTTATGAAATCCTGCGCGTGGATCTTATACATTATAATATACCAGGGCTTAGCTATTAAGCCAAAGACGATCAAAACCCCCAAAAGCATAAAGCCCCTCTTAAATATAGAGAGATTTTTTGTCAATGCAAGGTATAGAAATATGATGGAAGCGGGCAGCAATAGCCCTATAGGGCCTTTCGTGAGCGTTGCCAACGCAAATGCCGCCGACGAGAGGAGATAAAAATAGTCCTTCTTCCTGATCTGCCCGTAGAAGAAGAATAGCACCCCGAATAAGAGGAGCGTAAATAGCACCATGTCGGTAACACAGCCTATCGAGAGTATCAAATACTCGAGGTTTGTCGCCAATATGACGCTTGAGAATATGCCCACCCTGTTATTAAAGAGGGCTCTCCCCAGCAAATATATCCCGATGAGCCCCAAGAATCCGAAGAGTGCCGATGGGAACCTTACGGCGAACTCGTTTATGCCGAATATTCTATAGGATATTTCGATGAGCCAGTAGAAGAGGATCGGTTTTTCAAACTGGGGCTGGCCATAGAGTGTGGGCGTAACCCACTCCCCTTTCAGATACATCTCTTTGGCCGTCTGGCCGTAGAATGTTTCGTCCGGGTCAGTGAGAGCTATCTTATCCAGTTGGAAAAAATAGAGGTACCCTGACAGGATCAATAGCAGAAGAACGATTATTACCGGTTTCTCGAGCAGTTTCATCATTATAGATATGGTACTAGGAGAAAAGCGCCTTCGACCTGTGAGATACCTTGCTGTAGACCACGGCCGCCAGGAATATCTTCGCTAATTCTACGGTAAAAAATGGCAGGACACCTATCAGAATGGCGTTAATGAAACTGATCCTGTAGATCAGCATAAGCCAGAGAACGCCTAGAGTATATATAACGGTATTCCCTATCGCGAAAGAAGCTGTGATCTTAAAGAGGCTCTGGCTCTCCTTCTCCAGGATCTTACCTGTAAGAAAAGATGCCGCCATAAAACCTATCAGATATCCGCCTGTGGGACCAAATACATGCGCCGCGCCGCTTGCGTAGCCCTGGAATACTGGTAGGCCCATCGCGCCGAGAAGAATATATCCGGCCTGGCTGAAGAGGCCCAGCCGGCTCCCCAATACAGCGCCGGACAGAACCACAAAAAATGTCTGTAAAGTTATCGGAACGGGCGTTCCCGGCACGGGAATACGTATATAGGCGCCGAGAGTGGTCGCTATTATGAAGAACGTTACGCCTATTACGGCGTCTACCGTCTTATTGCTTATTGTGTTGGCTCTGAGAGCTATTGAACTATTCATGGTGTTTCTCCCTGCCTGCCGGCAGGCAGGCTAAATTGTTATATAAGGTTACTATAAAAGGGTCATTATGTCAATCTGTAAAAGGGGTCAGGCGCTTTTTGGGGTGGCGCCTGGCGCTTCTTCCATAAAGGGGTCAGGCCGTACCCCAAAAAGCGCCTGACCCCTTATTAGAATTCGAGACGGATGCCGGACTTGATCCAGCGGCCCGGCATCGGGACACCGGACTGCTCGGAATAATCCTCATCGAAGAGGTTTGTTATCTCAAGGAAGGCTTCAAACATCAGTTTCTCCCTCTTTATTATCCCCTTGGTCAGCTTGGTATCGACAACGACCGAAGAGCTCGAAGCCCCTACCCTCTTCTTATAGTTCAGCACCCATGAGTTTTTAAATCCAAAGAGTGAATAGTCTAAGCCGCCGGATATCTCTTGTTTCAAATAATCGAGCGCATACAGAGATTTATAATCGTGCTTATTGAAGAGGTCGAGTCCGGTATAACTCACGAAGAATCTGTCTATCGGAAAATCCTCTCTTATTTTCCTCGGCTTTACCTCTATCGAAGACTCCACGCCGTTGGTCTTGACCGAACCTATGTTTGAAGCTCTCCATGGCTTAATGGCCGGATCCGTCCGTATCCAGTCTATCGTATTCTCGGATTCACGGTTAAAGTAAGTGAGCGAGCAATTGACCGGTTCCGACAGATAATCGATTCCCGCTTCATACGTCCATGAGCTTTCAGGAATCAGCCTCGGATTTCCTACGCTGTAATCGGATACGTAATAGAGGTCGGTGAATGTGGGGACCCTGTATGACCTTCCTACCGAAGACCGGGCGGCCAGGAAATCGAATATCATATATTTTAAGTTTACCGACGGAGAATATTCCGTATCGAAATCAGAAAAAGTGTCCTGCCTTATGCCAGCGTTGAGATAAAGCTTTTCGTGAAGATGCGGGGAGGCTTCCAGGTAGAGCCCTGTCCTGCCCCTGCTGTGCTTCTGCAGGTTCGTGGAGAATACTCTGTCCTCTGCCAGCTCAAATCCGTACGCTACGTCCATGAACCGGTCTTCAAGGACGAAGCCTATCTCCGTCCCGTAAGTGTAATTGGTATGTTGGTTAGATTGTGTTATATTCTTATCGAGCGTGAATTTATCATAGTGGCGCCTCAAGAATATCTTGGGCTCAATCTTTAGACTTCCGGATACTATCTTGCCCGAGGCCTTAAAGAATCTCGTATCGGTGGACTCCTCCTCTCTGGGGTTTGCGCTCGAATAGAATGTATTCGCGCCGAAATTTTTATTGGAATAACCAAAGAAGAAATCGTAATCACCAAAATCCGTATTGACCGAACTACTTTCGCTTAGATTGAGTATACTGAACTCGCTGTCCGGTATATAGGGGCTGGCGCGGTTCCACTCTATCGAAAAACGGTTCTTTAATATTCCGACCGGATGCGATAGAGAGACTCCGCCCGAAAAATAGTCCCGTTGTCCGCCTATCGCATTGACGATCAGCTTTTTATCTTCCGGTTTCTTTATGATAATATTTATAACACCTCCGAATGAATTGGCGCCGTACAGACTGGATGCAGGGCCTTTCAATATCTCCACAGCCTCTGTATCGAACGATGTCATCGGCAGATCCATCGTGTAATGGCCGGTCTGAGGGTCGTTGATCTTTATGCCGTCTATCATAACGGTGTTCTGCTCGAACGTCGACCCCCTTATATTGATGTCGGACTGCACGCCCTCAGGCCCGCGGCGGCGGATATCTATGCCGCCGAGATTGCCGATGATATCCTGCAGAGCATCATAGGCTGAGCTCTGCATATTTTCGGCGTTAAGCGTGGTTACGGACCTGCCTGTATCGGAAGAGCCTTGAATACGGGAGGGTGTTACGACGATCCTTTCGAGCTGGTGGCTCTCCTCAGAGAAAGCAGAGCTGCAGAATATCGCAAGTATCAGAATTATGAATAAAAGAATGCGCGGCATATAAATAGTATACCACGTAATATCATATTGTCAACTCAATGATACCAACTCAGTTTACAATGCATGCTTGCAGGCAGGCTACCGCTCTCTTTGAAATAGGGGACAGCGCCCTATTTCCCTGGTAGACACCCGCTCTCCACAAATTTACATTATGGGAAATAGGGCGCTGTCCCCTATTTCCCCAACATAGCTATAGGTTTACGATTAGGATAAGAAAATTATTGGAGGACTTCTTTGATGACTTCTTTCTGATAGGAGTTGCGCAGGAGCTTGGTGATGCCGCCGACGGCGCCGGAGCCTATACGCTTCGAATCGACCATCGTGACCGGCAGGACCTCCGCGAGGGAGTTGGTGAGGAATATTTCGTCCGCCGCGAGGAGCTCCGGACGCGTTAAGAGCTTCTCTTTGACGCTTATCTTCAAGCCTTTCGATATCTCTATGATGACGCCGCGCGTGATCCCGGGCAGGCACCCGCTCCCTATCGAGGGCGTTATGAGCGAGCCCTTCCTCACTACGAATAGATTGCTTGTGGCCGCTTCGGTAATATAGCCTTTTGTATTTGTGAGTATTGCCTCGTCGAAGCCCATGCCTTTAGCGTCAAATCTCGCCAGAATATACGGCAGATAATTCAGCGTCTTGATCCCGGATGTGATCGACCCATCATTCTGCACGCCCGTTATAGCGGCGCTTAAGCCCATATCGGACATCCAACCGGGATAGCCTTCGAAATCTTTTGCTGTTATCACGACATTTGGAGAGAATATATCTTTATGACTTATTCCGAATCTTCCCTCTCCCCTGGTTATGGTTAATTTAATATAAGCGCTCGACAATCTATTAGTCTTTAGCGTCTTATATATCGCGTCTTGCAAATATTTCTTTGAATACTTATGCTCTATCTTGAGAGCCTTTAGGGATCCGAAGAGCCTCTCCAGATGCCGATCGAGCTTAAATATCCGCCCGGCATAGCCCCTCATCGTTTCAAAGACCCCGTCGCCGTACATAAATCCCCTGTCAAATACGGAGACCTTCGCCTTATCGGGATCTAAAAACTTTCCGTTTATCCATATCTTCTGCATATAAAGCCCTTATTATTCCTTCGGCCTTGTCGAGAGTCTCATAGTACTCTTTTTCGGGGTCGGAGTCGGCCACGATGCCGCCGCCCACCTGAAAATATAACTTATCGCCTTTTACAACTATCGTCCTTATAACTATAGAGGTATCCATATTTCCGTCAAATGATATATATCCGATGGCGCCGGTATAGAGGGACCTCTTTACCGGCTCGAGCTCTTCGATCACCTCCATAGAACGCACTTTAGGAGCGCCCGTTATCGAGCCTCCCGGGAATGCCGCCGTCATGCAATCGACCGGGCCAAGCCCCTCTTTCAGCTTACCCGCAACGGTCGAGACGAGATGAAACACGGTAGAGTACTTTTCCAGAGTAATAAATTCCGTCGGCTTCACCGAGCCGTATTCGCAGACCCTGCCCAGATCGTTCCTCTCCAAATCCACTATCATTATGTGCTCAGCCCTGTCCTTATAACTCTCTTTCAGGGTGATCTCATTCAATTCATCGGCCAATGGATCGCTTGAGCGCGGCGCGGTTCCCTTGATGGGCCTCGTCTCTACATAGGAACCTTTTTTCATCAAAAATCTTTCAGGCGACGAACTTATCACTATCACGTCTTCAAAATTCAAGTATGAGGCGAACGGTGCAGGGCTCGCCTCTCTGAGCCTCAGGTAAAGCTCGTAAGGCTCGCCCTTAAGATCGGACTCAAACCTCTGGGATAAGTTCACCTGATATATGTCGCCTTTAGCGATATATTCTTTAGCCTTCTCTACGGTCTTCATATAATCGGCCTTGGTAAAGTTGGAGCTTAACGCAGAAGGGGCATGTACCATTTTTTTAAAGTGGCGCATGTCCCTATTTAAAGAGAGAGCTGCTTTAAATTTAATCTTGGCGTCGGTCCTGATACCTTCGAATTCAACGCCCGCGAGATAGCTCTTATTTTTAAAATGATCGAAGGCCAGGACGGTGTCGTAGAAACCGATGATGCAGTCCGGAAGTGCCAGGTCATCCTTCGAGATATCCGGAAGCTGCTCGATAAAATCTTTCATGTCGTAACCAAAATAGCCCACACCGCCGCCGATAAAAGGAATACCATATTCCTGAGTGGGGCCTGAGACTATGGTAAATCGCCTGAAAAGGTCTTTAAGTATGAGAAATGGGTTTGATCTTAACGACTCTCTCCTGCCGTCGTTCCATTCTAAAGTGACCGAATCTCTTTTACTCTTAAAGACAAGGAACGGTTCGCATCCTGAAAATGAGAATCTGCCCTGCCCCCGATGGCCGATCACGCTATCAAGAAAAAAGCTATAGGGAGAACCTTGAAGTTCTTTAAATAATAGATGCGGCGGGATATTGCTCTCTATCTCTTCTATAAAAGGAGTATTCATATTTTAAGTATCTTTTAGGCAAGAGCTTCTACGAATATGTCGGTCAATTTATCTATGCCTTCCATGACTGCGGGGCTCAAACTCTCTCCAAATGCTATGCTCTTAGGCTGTACCGTCACCGCGAATATATTCAAGTCCTCTTTACCTGTCATGAGAAGATCCGTAAATAGTCTTATGGAAGAGTTGTGCGTTGAAAGGCCGGCGCCCGAGAGCTCGCCGAGTGCCAGGACCGAGATGCTGCCCGGCTCCGTCTTAAGGTCGGCGGCGTCGACGAGTATCACCGTATCGCATGAGGTGGTGAGAATGGGAAATATGTAATTTTCCGGTACCGTGCCGCAGTCAAATAGGTTGGCTTTTGTCTTCTTCTTTTTAAGGTTCTCTATGAGCTTCGGGCCGAATCCGTCATCGCCGCGCATGATATTGCCTATGCCTATTATGGTGACGATGCCCTTGAGCCTATCTTTTATATCAGAACTTCTCAATTGTGGCGCTTCTCCTGCATTTTGAGCAGAGCACTTTTATCCTGTCAGACCTTTGAAGAACCCCCTCTGTCAGGTTCTGCAAAACGTCTTCCGAGAAGCCCATGTTTTTTAGAGAGGCTGTGAAGAGCGTGGGGTTCGAGAATGCCAGAGGGCCCAATTTCTTTGCAAGCCATTCAAGATGCGCCTTGGTGGTGACGACGGCGCTGCAGGCCTCACATAGCGCGAGCTCCTTCTCATCCGTAGTCGAAACCATATCTCTCCTGTCAAAAGAGGATAGATCGAACTTTGTGGTATGTTTGATGCCGGCCGGATTATCATCTCTGGTGGTGCAGAAGGTACTGCACTGGCCGCAATAGTGGCACTCGTCCAGATGAAGTATCATCTTGCGCGTCGCTTTATCGCTCGTTACACAGTCCTTTACTTCTATGACCCTGCCTATACAGACCTCAGCGCACGCTTTACAGCCTATACAGCCTTCGTTGGAGTATTCAGGTTTACCCCTGAATCTCTTTGCCGGCTCTAAAGGCTTGCGCGGAAAGTTTGACGTGTAAGGCCTACTGAGCAGCGACTTTACGGCCTCTATTAATTCTCGTATCTTAGGATATCTCATATTTAATATAGCTTCACTATGCTCGACGAGTGCCTTGCGAGGTTTCCGGTAAAATCGAGCATATCAAAAAACATATTCGCGGCCATAGGCGTGCATATGCCCTGCACCAGCCTTTCGAAGTGCTCTTTTCTGTAGCGCTCAACCAGTTCCTTCACATGAAAACCGTTATCTATTATCCTGTCTTTCAATCCAACATCTCTATTCTTTAAAAATTCTATCATCATCTCTACCGACCTCTTCATCACACCGAAGGTCTCATTAAATTCCTTTAAGCCGAGGTCCGAGAAGAGAAGTTTTTCCACCACCTTTATCTCTATCCTCTCTATAAGGTTCGCCGCTTCATCGCCCATACGTTCCAGCGTCTCCACGATCTGGCCCATTAAAGCCAGATCTTTTCTTGCATCGGCGCTTGAACCCTTTGAGATCTCTATAATATTCTTCGTGAGTATCTTCTCCATCTCATTTACGAGATGCTCCTCTTTGATAGCCAGAGCTAACAGCTCTAATCTATTGCCCATGAAGCCCTTCTCTATCATGAGAAGGGTGCCGTAAACCTTATCCGCCATTAAAATTATCTTAGCCTGTATATCTTTGGTATCCATATTAACCGCCCTTCATTTTATCTTCACCGTAAGCGTCGGCTATCGTTTCCTTGCAGGGCTTCACGCCCGAAAGATACGCTCCTCTTGCCAGAGCATGCGCCGAAACCGGCGCTGTTACTATTATGAATAGAAGGCAAAGAAGAGCCTTTATACCCGTAGGAGAAAATCCTTTAAAGAGAAATAGCCCAAAAAGTATGCCGCAGGTCCCGAGCGTAACGCACTTCGCCGATGCCTGTATCCTGTTATAGACATCCGGGAACCTTATGAGCCCGAGACATCCGAAAAAGTCGAATGCCAAGCCTATTATCATGAGGACCTTTCCTATGGCTTCATTCATCGAAGCCCTTCCCTTCCAGATGCTTTGCAAGCGCCATTATGCCTATAAAGCTCTGAAGCGCCCATGCTATACCTATATCCATATACCAGTCCCTGCCCGTCGGCAGACTAAGGATGGCGCAAAAACCGACTATCAATATACCGAGCATATCTATGGCGACCGCCCTATCCGGTGCCGACGGCCCCCTTAATACTCTCCACAAGCAAAGGATCGCCGCAAAGATCAGCCACAGGAACGAGCGCGCAAGAAAGTTGGACTGCCATCTCATCATCGACGGCAGCGGTAGATATATTATGGCAATAGCTGCCGCCACGATCAATACTGCCCCTATAAACCAGCGTACCAGTCTTGACATCTAATCAAATATCCTTTTCAGTATCTTTTCAAACTTTACCGCCACCGGTATAGATCCGGAATGCTTATCCTTGAGGCATAATCTGTGCACATAAAGTACGCCGGCGTCCCTGTCGACATCTATAGTCGTATTGCCCGGTGTGAGCGTAAGTGAATTCGCAAGGAATGTAAGGCCGGCATCGGATCTAAGGGCGGTCTTTATCTTTATGGTGCCCGGCCGTATCGGCACATATGGATGCAGAACCCGAAAAGCCACATCTACGTTAGCTTTTAAGCATTCCCAAAGGAATATGATGATATAGTATATGAGCCATAGATATCGTAAAGGGTTCTTATGCGTCATTTCAAGCTCCCCAATACTATATTGACATAATCTTTACCGTTTACGACAGTAGTAGTCGCCAGCCTGATCAATATGTTCATAACGCCCGGCGTAAGGAAGAGAACCGACGCCACAGAGACCACCGCAAGAATTATCATCGGAATATCCATCAGGAATTGCGTCTTATTCTTTGCCGGTACTTTTAAGACGTCATCCTGCCGGCCAAAGAGAATGGGGGCATAGGCCTTAAAATAATAAGCGAGTGTCAATATGCTGACGGCCACGGCAATAAAGGCCAGGCCAAAATACCCCGCCTGTATACAGGCGAATATTATGATGAGCTTGCTCCAGAATCCTCCGAGAGGCGGAATGCCGCAGATCGATAGAGCGCCTATGAGACTCGTATAGCCTGTGACCGGCATCCTGGATATCACGCCCGACATCTTTTTAATATCCTGTGTGCCCAGCGACTGTTCCATCGAACCCGCGCCCATAAATAGAAGCGACTTTGCCACGCTATGGTTAAATATATGGAACAGGCTCCCCATGATCGCAAGCGGTGTTCCTATGGCGAATCCTAAAATTATATATCCGATCTGACTTATGCTGGAATACCCCAGAAGCCTTCTTATATTGGACTGGCCGAAAGCTAAAATACTGCCGCCGAGCATCGAGATGACGGCAAAGAATACCAGAACATGAGATACCGGCTTCGTCATCCCGAATACATTAAAAAATAACCTCGTAAGCGCATATACCCCGAGAACTTTTATCAGAACCCCTGACGATATTGCCGGTATCGGCGCGGGCGCCTTTGTGTAAGCGTCCGGCAGCCACGTGTGAAAAGGCGCTAATGCCGCCTTAAGGCCGAACCCTGCCAGGAATAGAACGCTCACAAATGAGATAGCTTTCGCAGGCGGGTTTTCCATTATGAACTTTCCTATATACGCCATATTAAGCGTTGAAGTATAGTTATAAAGAAATGCTATGCCTATCAGCATAAAGGTAGATGCAACGGAGCTCATTACCGCATATTTAAAAGACGCTTCGAGCGCTTCGCCTTCATTGCCGAAAGCTACAAGCGCATAGGTCGCAAGACTCGCTATCTCGAGATATACGAACATGTTGAATATATCGCCCGAAACGGCGACGCCGTTAACGCCGGCCATCATAAGCATGAGGAGCGTAAAATATTTCCATCTATCGGTATATCTCCTGACGTAGCTTACCGAATAGAGAGTGACGAGCGCGGCTATAAAGTTGGCGGTCAATAGAATAAACGCGGAGTAGCAGTCGATGACCATCGGAATACCCGCCGGCGGCATCCATCCCCCTACCTTATATATGAGTATGCCGTATTTTGTGATAGAAAACGCAAGCGCCAGGGATATCGCCAAAGATAAGACCGAGGCGATGCATGCTATTATGTAGCCGGCCGGGCGGGCGATCTTTCCGAAAATAATTATGAGAAAGGCCGCAGCCAGAGGCACAGTGATCAGATACGGTATCATTAAATCGGGGCTCATCCTTTTAACCTATTGATCTTTGTTATATCAAATGTCCGATACTTCTCGTATATCCTTATCGCTATGGCAACCAGCAAGAGCATCAGCGCAAGCCCCAAGACTATAGAAGTAAGGACTACCGCCTGCGGTACAGGGTCTACCATATTTTTTATGACCTGATCGTGCGCATATATAGGCGCGCGGCCCTCGTTACGGTAACCTATGAGAACGAAAAAAAGGTTCGCCGCATATTCCATTATCCCTATGCCTATGATTATCTTAATGAGATTGCGTTTTCTTAATACGCAGTAGAGTCCCACCGAAAATAATATCAGGCACAATATGTAGATAGACATTTTAAGCTTTCCTTATTCAGAATCCCTATGGCCCTTCGAAAGAAGGACGAGCGCCACGAATATGCCGAATAGCCCTGCTCCCACTATCAACATTTCACATATAGGAAGCGCTATTCCGCCGAAGGCCATATTTGGATCACACAGCACTATATATAAAAATACCAATCCACCCGACCCCACAAGAACACGCAGCATGCCGCGGTGTATCCTGTGCAGCGCGACATCCTTGCCGAATGCGAGCATTATATGAACGAGCGACAAAGCTATTATAACACCTCCGGCGAAACCGCCTCCCGGAGATGAATGACCGGCCATGCCTATATAGACGCCGTAGATCAATATAAAACCGAGCGTAAGCCTGGTTACAGTCTTGACTATCAGCGTCATACCGCTATGATCGTTATTGTTCCTCATCCACTCTGCCTCTTTTGGAAACTTTACGCGCTATTGCCAACACTCCTATCGTAGCTACCACCAGGGCCGTCGCTTCACCGAGAGAATCGTATGCCCGGAACCTTAAGGCTATCAACTCCACTACATTATCTGCCCCCGTCAACGCCCTGGCCTCATCGATATAAAACTTTGACAACTCTCTTAATGGAGACCCTCCGAACGCCGGTAAATTTAAAAGCGACACGTAAGCGCAGGCTAAAAATATCAGAATGAAAAATATGGTCGATATGGTATTGAATGCCCACCTGCCTGATGCGCTGAAAGGCAGGTCTCTGTGTATTGTAGCGCGCACCAGGATGATCAGGCTTAATATCTCCACAACGAGCTGCATTATGGCAAGGTCCGGAGCCTTCAGCGCGAGGAAAGCCGTCGAAAGGCCTATGCCTACTGCGCCTACCGCTACCACCGACGAGAGCATGTCCTTGACCGACACCGCTATTATGGCGGCCGCTATCATGAACAACAGTATAAGATGTATCTCCAGCATATCTATCCTTTAATAAATAGGGCTATGAACGTCACTATCATGCCGATAAGGCACCATACTATATATGTCGGCAAAATACCATTGGCAAGCCGCTGTAAATGCCGGGTGAATATGGATGTTATCTTCCGGGATATATCATAGATATCGAATCCGCCGGACTCTTCTTTTGAATATAAAGGACTCAAGATCTTAACCTCTTTGATCGTATTATAAAATTCCGTTCCCGCCACCCTGTCGAAACTATCCGGATCTTCCCCACCGACAAATAGAGATACCACTCTCGTCTTATTAGGCACCGCGAGCAGATATACAAGCACGCCCAATAATAGACCCGCGGCGATAAGCACCGTAGCGGTGTCCGGACTCCACATACCTATATAAGATATGCTCTTATCTACAATGGGAGCTATTAATAACGAGATAGGGATCGCGGATGCAAATACGCCGAAGAGGACGCAAATAGCCGCTAATATTATCATCGGCAGAGTCATAGATATGCCCACCTCTTTTACGCCTGTGGAGCTCTCGGAGGCGCGTCCCAAAAATACCGCATGCAGTAATTTTATGAAGCTGGCGATAGTTAAAGCGCTTCCGAACATTGCGGCGATAAGCCAGACGATCCAGAAAGGATTCTTGCCGCTAGCCATTTCTATTATCCCCTGATATATCATCCACTTTGAAAAGAAGCCGTTCAGGGGCGGTATGCCGGATATCGCCAGGGAGGCTACTAAAAAAGATATAAATGTGACGGGCATATATTTTGAAAGGCCTCCGAGATCCGAAAGATCCGAAGTACCGGTGGCCTTCTCCACGGCACCCGCTCCCAAAAACAAGCACGATTTATAGAGAGCGTTGTTCAGCATATGAAAGAGCCCACCCGCTATGCCGATGGGATTTGCCGTTCCTATACCTAGTATCATATACCCTACCTGAGAGACCGCATGATATCCGAGGAGCCTCTTGAAGTCATGCTGTACGAGCGCTATCGCCACCGCAAATATGATAGTGACCGCTCCGACCACAAGAAGAATAGTGTTCGATATCCCATTCATAATAAAAAGGTTCAATGAGATCCTTGCCAGAAGATATATACCCAGAAGCTTATCTAAAGACGCCGGCAGATATGCCGTCACGCTCGCCGGAGAGTCCTCGGCAACATCCGGAAGCCAGGAATGGAAAGGCACAGCCCCCGCCTTCGCGAAACTGGCTATCAATATACATAGAAACGCCGCATACGAAAGAGCTCCATTTAATGGTACCCGTATGCCGTCCATCGCGAATGTGCCGGAGATCTTCCATAAGAGCCCTATCCCGAATATCATCAAAGCGTCGGTCCCGCCGATTATTATAAGAGCCTTCTTAGCGGAAGCGCTCGCCTGGGCGGTCGGACGGAGCGTCACGAGCAGATAGAGAAGAGCTGCCAGGAATCCCCAGAACACTACCAGGAGTATAAGATTATTGGCAAAAACGGCTCCGAGCGAGCTGCCGAGCGTCATAAGAAGGTATCCGAAGTATCTTCCGTTATTCTTCTCCATGTATCCGAAAGAATATATCGTGATGATCAACGCGAAGAACGAGATACCGAGCGCGGCCAGAGCCGACAAGTTATCCACGACAAATACCGGCACCGGCACAGGCGGCCAATACAAAGGTTTCAGCAATAAGATCCTTATTGAAGCCGCCAGCGTCGCGAGCGTCACCAGAAGGGCCAGGATCCTTGTCAGGATCTTAAGCCGCTCCGGCATGACAAGGCAGGCTATCCCTATAACTATAGGCACGCCAACCGTATATAACAGAAAATCGACCACTATATTCATATCGCTTTATACTTATCCTTTATGAGACGGGTCTTTTCCTGAGACAACCGTATTAATTCATTTACGTCCATTACATTTTTGTCATGGGAATTCACTATCAACATCCTTTCGGTACAGCAATAACAGGGATCTATCGCGGCCAATATTATAGTCGCGTCCGAGATCGTCTCTCCTATCACGGTCTCTCTGAATGTCGGAAAGTTCATATACGTGGGAGCACGCACCTTGTGCCTTACGGGAGAGTTGGTGCCGTCAGACTTTATATAGTGGAAGCACTCGCCCCTGGGCGCCTCGATCTGCCCTATCCCCTCTCCCGGCGGGATCTCTTTAGGGTTTGAATCTATCGGGCCTTCCGGCATCCTGTCAAGGCACTGCCTGACTATGCTGACTGATTCGAACATCTCCAATATCCTCACCACGGCCTTGGCGAATACGTCCCCCTCTTTTTGAGTGATGACGTTCCACTTTACCCTGTCATATACTCCGTAGGGGTGATCGCGCCTGACGTCGATATCCACATCCGACGCCCTGGCGACCGGGCCTATCGCGGCATAATCTATAGCGTCCTCTTTTGACAGGATGCCTATGCCCTTAAGCCGCTCATGCAGGACGGGGTCGTCAAGGACCGCGCCTTTTAGCATGGTAAGATGTTTAGTGAACTCGTCGAGCCTCTTAAGTATATAGGATACGTGTTCTTTTTCTATATCGCGCCGCACGCCGCCCACCTTATGCATGGCGTAATTCTGCCGGTTGCCCGTAACGGTCTCCATTATATCGCATATCGGCTCACGATACTTCCACGCCCACATGAATACGGTATTATATCCTATAAAATGTCCGGCAAGGCCCAGCCAGAGCATATGCGAATGCAGTCTCTCCAGCTCCTGGCATATAGAACGTATATATAAGGCTCTTTCGGGAACTTCTATATCGCCTATGTCCTCAAGCGCCTGGCAGCACGCTATCGGATGGCTCGAAGAGCAGATGCCGCATATGCGCTCCACAAGAAAGATCGACTGATCATAACTTTTGGATTCGGATAGCTTCTCTATGCCCCGGTGGTTATAGCCTATTCTTACATCGACATCTACTACCTTCTCACCGTCGACCACAAGCTTGTAAAACTCCGGCTCTTCCTGTAAAGGATGATACGGGCCTATGGGTATATGCGCATTATGGCTCATTCTTTCCTCGAATCTCTTTTAGGCGGCTGAAAATCCTTCCGCAAAGGGTAGACGCCCTTCGGCCAGTCGTCCGGCAGAAGGAGCGGCCTAAGATCAGGGTTGTCGTTAAACTCTATGCCAAAAAGTTCGTGCAGCTCCCGCTCTATCCACCACGCCGACCTCGTTATATCGGTTATCGTATCGATGTGCGGGTCCTGCTTGTCATTTAATATTGCTCTGAGCGATATTGTGATGCCCGACGGATCGTGCGAAAAATGGTAGAGTATCTCAAGCGTGTCAAAATCATCGACTCCGGACGCGGTATCGAACCTGAAAGAGAGCTCCTTAAATACGTACCGCACGAACTCCTTTATATCTTTCGGATATATATCTATGTAAGCTCTCTTGTCGGATTTCTTATTTATATTCAGGATGTTGCTGCCGAACCTGCCGCTCATATTCTTTAAAAATTCATCCATTGTCATCTTATTTTTTTCCTTTGGAATTCAATTTACCCGCCAACTTCAACAGCCCCGCCATTATCGCTTCCGGCCTCGGAGGGCACCCCGGTATATACATATCCACCGGCATTATTTCGTCGAGCGGCTGACCGGTATTGTAGCTGTCCTTAAAGAGGCCTCTTGAGGAGCCGCAGGCGCCAAATGCCACTACGAGCGCCGGCTTGGGCATCTGCTCATATAATGATTTTATCAGCGGTACTGTCAATCTGTTCGATGAGCCGGTGCAGAGCAGAACATCGGCATGCTTTATACTGCCGACCAGCACGATGCCGAATCTTTCAATATCATAACGGGGCGTGAGGCAGTCTATGATCTCGATATCGCAGTTATTACAGCTCCCGCTCGAGAGATGAAAGACATACAGAGATTTAGTTAAAATTTTTTCTTTCAGTCCCATTTAAAATCCTAAACAGGTTAAAACGACCGCCAATATCGCCAGCGCCGTAGGTATGCGCCAGAAGAATCGCACCGCCTGGTCTATCCTGACCCTCGGGTTAGTATTCTTTATGATCACCATGATAAGCAGTATAGAAAGATATCCCAATATACTCTTAAATATCCCATCCATGGTAAATTTTATTCCGCCGAAATAGAGTGTCATCAAAAGCACCGGAAGCGCGAATGTAAGTATGGCCTTAGCTATCTTTAACATGGCCAGCGAGGGGCCAGAATATTCTATATACATACCCGATACTATCTCGGTCTCGGCTTCCGGCATATCAAAAGGCACAAAGCCCAGCTTCGCCTGTATGCATAATAACATAACGATAAATGACAAGACACCCGATATGCTGAAAAATACCGGTCCATGGGAAGCCTGATACGTAATGATGCCGCCAAGCTGTATGGAATAGCCGCACTTTGCTATCGGCACAACGAGCGCCAGCAGGAACGGGAGCTCATAAGAGAGCATAAGCTTCATCTCCCTCGACCCGCCCAAAGAAGCGAGCGGATTACCGGACGAAAATCCTCCCAGCATAATGGCAAGCGGAGGTATCATCATTAAATATACCACCACTATAAGGTCGCCTATGAAAGTGGCTCCGGGAGTCTGGTTCATGACCATAATTATCGTCGAGGCAAGCGTCGAGCCTGCTATCGCGAATAACGGCATTGAAAAGAATACTATCCTCGAAGCGCCTTTCGGTATAAGCGTCTCCTTCAAAAATAATTTCGCGATATCCATAAAATTCTGATACCAGCGGGGGCCGACCCGCCACTGCAGGCGCGCCGTGATCTTCCTGTCGAACCATCCGGCCAGGAGCCCCACAGCTCCGGAAAAGAGAAATCCCGGATAGAACATAAATTTAAACAGATTCTCTATCATAGTCTATATCTTTTTGGGAGGAACCTCTTCCGCCCTCTCCCATTTAAACGCGGTCTTAACCATCAAATGATCGGACGCCTCAAAGAGGCCCGCTTCCTTATTCTCTTCGAATTCACCATATTGAATACCGCCCTGCGTGCAAGATTGCAGGCATATAGGGGCCTCGCCGTCTCTCAATCTTCCTATGCAATAATCGCACTTCGATATTACAAAAGGTATCGTCTCGGGATATATTACTCCGAATGGACACGCTCTTGAGCAATTTTTGCATGATGTGCAGCGCATCATATAGCGCTTCAGCATCTTAGTGGGCTCAAGCTCAAGAGCCTTCCATGGGCACGAAACGACGCATGGCGCGTCATCGCAGCGCCTGCATACCACAGCGAAGTGCGCAAACTCTCTTAATGTCGTTATACCATTATTGGCCGGATGCTGAATATAGCTGCAGAGCATCCCGCACTCTCCACACTTTGAACATATATCCAGGTCGATCAGTAGTCTCTTCATTTAATCCCAGATGTTCGGCAGGTCTTTTAACTTATCGTACGTAAAGACCGGGCCGTCTTTGCACGCATAATAAGGCCCTACCCTGCAATGGCCGCACTTCCCTATTCCGCATGACATATTCTTCTCCATAGATAGATATATCTGGCTCTCTTTAAAACCCATATCGAGCAGTTTAAAAGTAACGAACTTCATCATTATCGGGGGGCCGCAGACTATACCGACCGCATTATTTATATCGACGCCTGAGTCCTTCAGCACCGTGGTGACCAACCCTACATTGCCCTTCCATAATTCATCGCCGACATCTACAGTGACCCCTACGTCTACGTTGGGCGCCCTCTTCTTCCATCTCTCTATCTCATTTATATAGACTATATCTTTATAGGTCCTTGCGCCATATTTAAGTATTATCTTTTTGTAATCGCCGACATTATTAAATAGCGCGTATAGAAGCGCCCTTAGGGGCGCTAAGCCTACTCCGCCGCCCACTATAAATACTTCTTTACCTTTCCATTCATTAATAGGATACGCGGTCCCGTACGGGCCGCGCAGTCCCACGACGCCGCCCTTCTCCATCTCGTGCAATAATCTGGTAACGCGCCCTACATTCATTATGGTAAATTCTAATTTATTAGCAATATTGTGATTTGACGAAGGCGTGAACGGGGCCTCGCCTACACCCGGCACAGATATATCCATGAACTGCCCCGCCAGGAACGGAATAGCTTCGCGCGGCTTGAGAGTGAAGGTCTTTATATTGGACGTCTCCGTCGTAACGTCGAGTATCTCGGTCTCTATGAATGAGTAGGGGCTTTTACAATTAATCATGAGGCGGCTTCTTCCACTTTCCCGTGACGATGCCTTTTAAGACTTCTCTGATATCTATATTCCCGGGACACGCCTCTATACACCTGCCGCATCCTGTACATGCAAAATAATGCAGGACCTCGGGGAAGAACGCGAACTTCTTGTCGAATCTGTTACGCATTCTTTCGTAAAGATGTTTTCTGGGATTATGGTTTCCGGCTACTTTAGCGAACGTTTTGTAGAGGCAGGCATCCCAGACCTTCCCTCTGATCGACTTATTCCGGGGACCATCGTCGAAGAGCAAAAAGCAGTGGCAGGTCGGGCAGGCGAGGTTGCACGCGCCGCATTCCACGCATGTAGACGCCGCATCCTGCCAAAGAGGGAGATTGTCATAGTTCTTCTTCACATTACCGCTTATGGCCGCCGTATCCGGGGTCTCTCTTTTTTTGATAAAATCTTTTATCTGCAGGCTGACCTTCTCACGAATATTGTCACGTCCCGAGATATCTCTGTTTTTATAATATTTGAAGAATGTCTTGTAGCTATCTACGATAGCCCTGCCCTTGTCACTACCTACTTCCACCACAAAGAAGCCATCCTGCGAAGAGAGGTTCAGGTCAAAATCTTTTTCCGGATATGGCTTTCCGCCCATAGCCACGCAGAAGCAGGTCTCTTTAGCGTATGTGCAGTCACAGGATATTATCAGAGTATTATTGCGGTGGAAAGCGTAAAAAGGATCCTCGCAGTCGCCTTTTAAAAAGACGTGGTCCTGCAAGATGAGGCTCGACAGATCGCAGGCCTTTACGCCGGCTACTATGACCGGCCGGGTCACATTTTTTTCATTACCCATGACCTTTTCTCTGACAGGATTTAAGAACGATTTGAATGGCTGGCTCTGCCGGACGCCTCCTAATTCTACCGCAGATTCCTTGGAGGGATCGAATTCTCCGAAATGGAACTTACCGTCGTAGCTGTAGGGCACGAAGACCCTGCTCTTTTCGGCCAAACGCGCGAAAAGATCAAATAGGTCGTTCTTCGTTATAGAGTAGTGGATAGCCTGCATATATAGTAATTATCTTATTAGAATGCCCTATTTTAATACATTTCCCGCCCTAAGTCTATGGTATTTTAGAGCTTTACTACCATGGCGCGCGGCGGACAGGCCTTTACGCATAACTCGCAAGCGATGCATTTATCGGAATCGAAGATCACCTTCATCGTGCTCTTATCCATGTAGAGCGCCTCTGTGGGGCATATAGTGATACAGGCACCGCAATGTGTGCAGCGTTCGTCGCTCCTGGTGACATCTTTACTCAATGGCTGGATATTGACGCCCAGCTCAGTAAGATATTTTATGCCGTTGGCGTAATGCTCTTTTGTGCCGGTGAGCTCCAGGACCAGGAGCCCCTCTTCCTGCGGCGTGATCTTTGCCTGCAGGATATTAAAGACGAGGTCGAACTCCTTTACCAATTTATAGACTATGGGCTTATCTACAAGCTTATGTGGAAACGTTAAGACTATTCTCTTTGATACCATAGTGCCCCCCTCCTTAGTTTTATACCAATTTTATCTCACCCCAACTGCCCAATTTATCTCCCGCTATGACCAATGCGCCTCTTACGGCGCTTATCGATCTGGCAAAATCTATACCCTTTTCTATCAGATCTTTATTCTTTACGATATTGCCCATAGCCGTGGCTACAGCGTCGGCAAGCGCCGTGTCATCGGATATTACAAGCGCGGCGTCGGCTCTTCCGAAGCTCAAAGAATGGCTCACCGTGCCGCTCGAAGTACAGACGCCTGTTCCTTCGTCTCGGGGATCTATCTCAATAGCCAGCTTACCGCTAAATGGCGAATCTTCGCCGGCATAAATACCGAGGACCCTCTTAACTTTTGTCTTTATAAATATGTCCCCGCCGTTCTCCACTATAACTTCATCGGTATATACCAGGAGGTCTCTACCGACAAATTCCGCTATCGCTCCCGCTATAGCCGCCATCGGCCCGACGGATGCTCTCTTGCCGGCACCAGCCATCGCCTTTACTATACGCGGAGCATCGATCTCCACTTCTATCGGTTCAAGCGATGTAAAAAAATCCTTATTCTTCTTTATATAGGACTCTATATCCAGCCGATAATTTAATACTCTCTCGCGCGCCTTATTCTCCAGGTTCTTTCCGGCCGAGATCAAGAGATCGGTCTCAAGCTCTTTGACCTCAAAAGTAACGAGGCCCTCGCTCTTTACCCATTGTCTGTACTTGCGTTCTTTATACATATATTAACATATCCTCGGCAACTCTTCACCTGTTAACATGCCCACGATCCTTTTCCCGCCGGAGATCGTATTCATATAGACCTTGCCGCGATTATCTTTTGTGGTATGGCCTATAATCCTCGCATTCTTTCCCAGAGGGTCTCTCCTGATCGCGGATATTATCTTCTTCTCATCTTCTTTTGCCGCGATTATCAGACATCTGCCCTCGCAGGCAAGATATAGCGGATCGAACCCGAGAAGTTCGCAGCCAGCTTTAACGCCTGCCGTAACCGGCAGTCTCTTCTCATCTATCGCTATACCGAACTTCCTTTCAGCGGCCATTTCATTGAGGGTCGTCGCCACGCCTCCCCTTGTCGGGTCCCTCATAAATTTAACTCTATCCGAAGCCTTTAACGCCTTGGCGATCAGGCCATTTAGCGGCGCTGAATCACTCTTAATTTTAGATGAAAAAGATATGCCTTCTCTCTTTGATAGCACACTGATCGCATGCTCTCCTATCGTGCCGCTCAGGATAATACTGTCCCCGGGCTTTATCTTCCCGGCCGAAAGCCCCGGGTAATATATTTCACCTATACCGCTCGTATTTATGAATATCTTGTCGCAGGAGCCCTTCTCGACCACCTTCGTATCTCCGGTCACTACCTTGACGCCCGCTCTCCCGGCGGCATTGCGGATCGACCTCGTTATCTTTTCTAAGACGCTTTTTTCCAGCCCTTCCTCTATGATGAGGCCCAGCGATATGAATAGAGGTTTTGCGCCGCAGACAGAGAGGTCATTGACGGTACCGTGGACGGCCAGACTGCCTATATCTCCGCCCGGAAAAAAGATGGGGTTCACCACATATGAATCGGTCGTGAAAGCTATTTTTTTCCCGCCGATATTCAGAATAGCGGAATCTCTCTTCTCTCTTAATACAGGATTGCCCAATTCTCTCATAAATAGAGAATCTATAAGCTCATGCATCAATGTTCCGCCGCTACCGTGGCTTAAGAGTATCTTTTCCATATTTGTAATATGCCGCGCATGTCCCTTCGCTCGATACCATGCATGCGCCAATCGGGTTTTCCGGGGTGCAGCCCCTGGCGAATGAGGGACAGTCGTACGGCGTCTTTAATCCTTTCAAAATATATCCGCAAAAACATCTTGTATTATCCCTTGTCTTTTTGATACGCGGCTTGAATCTCAACTCCGCATCGAATGCCCCATAGGACTTTCTTATCTTAAGCCCGCTATTCTTAACGCATCCGATACCGCGCCATACTGAAGGACATTTTTCAAATACATTTTTTATGCTCTTTTTGGCCAGCGGATTGCCGTTCTTTTCTATGATCCTCTTGTATTGGATTTCGACTTCCGGCCTGGCCTGCCTTATTATCATGAGTATCGCCTGCATTATATCGAGTGGCTCGAAGCCGGATACCACGCAGCGCTTCTTGTAAATTTTACTCAAAAATCCGTAGGGCTTAAGGCCTATTATAGCACTTACATGGCCGGGCAGCAAAAAAGCGTCCACCTTTATGGAGCCGTCCTTCGACGCGGCCGACATCCCATGGGCAGCCTTGCTCAGGACAGGCCCTGAGCCTGCCGAAGGGCCGTCTTTTACAAGAGCCTCCATCACTTCAGGCATCGTCTTATGGCCACACAGGACCGAATAGTTCTCAACTGCACTCTTTCCGGCTATTATCACCGACTGTGCCACCGTCGGGGCGGTCGTCTCAAAACCTATCCCTAAAAATACTACCTCTTTATTCGGGTGCTTCTTAGCCAGGTCGAGAGCGTCCAGGCTCGAATAGACTATTCTTATATCCGCGGTCTTCGCCTTCTCCTTCTCAAGGCTCGAATAAGATCCCGGGACCTTCAACATATCGCCGAATGTCGCGACGATCACATTCTTCATATTCGCGATGGCTATGGCCTTATCGATATATTCGTTTGGCGTCACGCAGACCGGACATCCCGGGCCGGAGATGAGCCTTATATTTTCCGGCAGCAGGCTGCGCAGACCGAACCTGAATATGCTCATCGTATGCGTACCGCAGACTTCCATGATATTGTAGGTGCGTTTCGGATCTGCGGCACGGCGGATCTCGCCGGCCACCTTATCTATCAAACGCCTATTCCTAAACTCATCTACATATTTCATATATCTCTCAGGATCTTTAGCGTCTTCAAAGCCTCTTTCTCTTTGACCCTCTCTATAGCAAAGCCGGCGTGCAATAGCACGTATTCCCCGATCTTGGGATCTTTAATGAGCGAGAAATTCGCCTTTCGCTTCAGGCCGGAGGATCCTACGAACCCTTCGTCGCCATTAACCTCGACTATCTTCATCGGCACCGCTAAACACATATAACCCTCACTCTTGGGGACGTTTCACTTGGCTCTAACTCATTACATACCAATATGTTACAATCGCTATCAATCCAAGTATTGGACATTACAAAATTTCAAATATGGATTAGGTCGTGTTATAACTTCTTTATTTACAATATGTTATATTAAAGTGAAACGTCCCCATTATTATTTTCGATAGCGATCGCTATCTGGCCTATGGGGATACCCGAATCATTCGTTTCGACATTCGAGTGCGCATAGACCTTAAAACCATTATTCTTCAATAGCTTCATCGAGCTCTCCTTCAAGTACCTATTCTGGAATACCCCGCCGGATAATACAACTCTTTTCATCTTCGATATTTTGGCTATTTTCAATATCATTTCCGCTATAGTATTGTGGAACTTTGCCGATACACGTGGCTTGGGAATTTTCTTATCAAGATCTTTTAAAATACCTTTTATGGTCCTGGACATATCTATTGAGATCGGGCCATCTCCCTTTTTTAGTTCAAAATCATAATGACCATATTCGTTTTTATCTACTATCTTTTCAAGTTCTATAGGCAGTTCGGCTTCAAACGCCGAATTCTTTTTATTTAAAACGAGGCTGCCCACTGCATCAAATAGTCTGCCCATGCTCGAAGTCATAGGAGAGTTAATATTCTTTTCTATCAAAATAGGGACACATCCCATTTTTCTACCTGCGCATGTGCCGGAAAAATGGGATGTGTCCCTATTTTTCCACAAGTAGCTCGCTGCCATGCGCCATGGTTCCCTGACGCACGCATCCCCTCCGGGCATAGGAATATATTCCAAGTGAGCGATCCTTTTAAAGCTTTTAGCATTACCTATAAAAAACTCCCCGCCCCATATCCTGCCATCCGGCCCATACCCCGTTCCATCGAACGCCACGCCAAAGACATTACCCCTAATATCGTTATCGACTATGGCGCTGGCTATATGCGCCTCATGATGTTGTACCTGAAAAATAGGGACACTTCCCATTTTTCTACCTGCGCATGTGCCGGAAAAATGGGATGTGTCCCTATTTTTATGTCGCGCGAATTGGGTGGAGAAGTAGTCCGGGTGCAGGTCAGAGACGATCACTTGCGGTTTTATATTGAGTCTTTTTTCTGCAGCCTTGACAGCCTTCTCGTACCTCGTGAGATTATCGAGCTCCGACAGATCCCCGAATCCGTCAAATAGGTACGCCTTATCGCCCTTCGCAAGCGCAAAAGCACCCTTCAGGTCCGCTCCGCAAGCCAGAATAGGCCTCTTCACCTTAAATGGTAACATTATTATCTTCATGGATAAGCCAATATTATAGCAAATCGAGGGCTTATTTAGAACAGGAATACTGCTGAAGCGACGACGGTGGCGTAGTTGCCTTCGGGACCGATTATCGCGGTCTGCGTGATGTTGGAGGTGCGGATTATCTTGTCCTTGAGCTGGTATATCTCTTTATTCTCATCCCACGACTTATCCTCGTCGAATTCCAGCCCAAGCGTGGATGCTAACATTTCTACGGCGAGGTCTTCCGCGATATCGCCGGCAACTTTTTCATTTTGGCCAAAAGCGTGATGTTCACTTAAGTATCCGTGCGCATTCGGATCGGCCGGCACTGCGCAGCCAACACCGGCCGCAATAAGCCTGTGCGGCTCATTCGAGAAACATCTGGAGACCACCGCATATGTTATCATGCCGGGGACGAGCTCCTTCAGGCCTTCATTCTTGGATATGACTTTGCATTCGGGCGGAAGTATGCTCGAGACGTGAACCAAATTGCACTTTTCTATTCCGGCATCGCGCAGAGCTAACTCAAAACTCCGAAGCTCCGCTTTATGGACGCCTACGCCTTTCGTCAGGAACATCTTCTTAGGAACGAGCAGATTCTTTCTGGGGCCTAGCAGCATTTAAACTCCTATTTCTTAATTGGGAATACGTATCCCAAAAGCCTATAAACGAGCTTCGCCGCCATAAAATCCGATGATACCTGGCCTTTTATGGGGCACAGCTCCACAACATCAAATCCCACTATCTTTTTATCTTTGGCTACCTCGCGCAAAAGGTCGAGCGTCTCGTACCAGCCTATCCCTCCCGGCTCAGGCGTCCCTACCGCAGGCATCATAGACGGATCGAATACATCGAGATCTATACTGACATATACATGCTCGCTCAAGCCGCGCGAAATGACATCTTTCCATAAAGGCATCTCGAGGATATCGTAGACGCTTACCGTCTTTACCTTGCCGACACCTCCTGTGGCGAGAAAATCCTTCTCTTCTTTCGACAGACTACGGGTACCCGTCTGAACTATGGGGCACATCTCGCTGATCCTGCGCGCAACACAGCCATGATTGAACTTGGAGCCGAAATATTCATCCCTCATATCATAATGAGCGTCGAGATGCAGGACCGATAGGTCCGGATATACTTCTTTAAAAGCTCTTACGGATCCTATGCTCAATGAATGCTCACCGCCTAAAATGACGGGAAATTTGTTCGCCTTCAAGAGCTCCATAGTGGAGCCGTAAACCTTCTCTACCATAGCCTCCGGCGCCAGGTCCTGTACCTGGAGAGGCTCCATGGTATGTATGCCTATCTTATACGTCTCCTGGCTCAGCTCTTCGTCGAAGAGCTCCATCTTCTTTGAGGCATCTATTATGGCCCCAGGCCCATTAACGGTCCCCTTAAGATACGTGGCCGTCTTGTCATAAGGGACCTGCATCACCACAACCTTGGATTTCTTTAAACTGGAATACTCTTCTTCCAACGCTATATAATTTTTAACCGTGTTATTATCGCCCATATAAAGTTCTAATTTCCCTTAAGTATGTCCGATACCCTGCCGGTCATCTCTATTATTCTTTTAGCCATCTGCTCGTCGAGCGTCCCGAGTCCGCAGCTTGGAGTCACGAGCGAGGATATCTTTGACCCGTCGATACCTTTATCTTCCAGCACCTTCAGGGCATCCTTAAGCCGCTTGCCGACATCCTCAGGCGTTGTAGAATCCGCGACTGAGGACGACGGAACTATTCCCCAAGCTATCGTGGAACCTCTCCCGATAAAATCTCTTATATCCTGATGATACAGGAAAAACTCATTTCTAAAATTATAAGCGTCGAAGTTCAATATGTCAACGCCTCTTTTAAGAAGAAGCGGCCAATCCGTATTCCCGCAGCAATGGATCCCGGACAAGGCACCCGCCTCCCTTATCGCAGAGAATATCTCGTCCAGAGATCTTATGACATCGTCCACCGGGATATTGACATAGCTTGAGCCTATGGATACGAGATACGGCTCATCTATGAATATGATCACATCTCGGGACAACTTCTTCAGCTCCCGTATCTGCCACCTCGCCTTCATCACAAGGACTTTTGTAACCAGGTCAAAAATATCTTTGTCGTAGATCAGCGACCGCTTCTTTTCATCCGTCACGGAAAGAGCAAAGCTCACCGGCCCGGTAACATGGCCTTTTACAAATTTTGCCGCCGGCGCCTCTTTTTTGAAAGAGCCGATAAACTCATAGAAGCCTTCGGCGAAAGGCTCTGAGATCTTAAAATAATCCAGATCCTGATCGAGGTACTTTTGATATGCCTTCTCCATGCCGGAGGCCGCTCTCTCGGAATCGATATATATAGACCGCTTCTTCTCATCTATCACGATACCCGGGAGCCCCTCGGAAAACTGGCAGTACATATGCTCTTTGAAGGAACGATTGTTAAGTTGAGGCCAGAAAGGAATGTGCTTAAAATTGTCGAATACCAGACGGCACGCGGCCTTTGGATCTTTAAAAGGGAGGCTTCCTATGCCGGTGGCTTCGAAGTTGAATTTAGGCATATCGCCAATCGCTTAGACGTTTTATGCGTTTAAGCATGTTGGGGTGGGTCGAAAATATCTCCATCAATTTATCACCGAAACTAAGCCTGATATTCTTATTCCTGAGAAGATCGAGCTCTTGAGGCGATATGGTGCCGGACCTGTCGAGGTCGAGCTCTCTTAAGTCCTTTAATTCATTAAGGGCCCTCGATGGATCATTAACGAAGAAGGCCTTCATACCTTCTGAAGTCTTAAGCTCCTCTTTTTGCATCCTGGCGGACCCGTATACAAGCTTATATAGCGCAGATGCCATGAGAGCCGGATTATTCCCCAGATCGATCGACCCCTTATCGGCAAAGTACTCTCTTATCCTCGACGCATAAAGAACGAGAAGGTTCGTAATAAAATAGAATAGAAAAGCTACCAGACCTACCAGCATGGCGCTCGAGCCCTGGCTTCTGTCACGCCTGTTCCCGAAAAATAGAAATTGCCACGCAATGCGGTACAATATCATAGGTATCACAGAGAGGATAGTTATCGTCAAGACATCTCTATTCTTTATATGGCTCATTTCGTGTCCCAATACCGCGCGCAGCTCATCCTTATTCAGCAATCCCATAATACCGCGCGTAACGCATATCCTGCCGTCCTTTATGGACCTGCCGAAAGCGAACGCGTTAGGTATCGCCAGATCCGAAATACCTATCTTTGGCATCGGGATCTTGGCAAGGCCCGCGAGAGACCGTACCGTTTGGTGAAGCTCCGGATATTCGTTCTCTTTTATATAATGCACGCGCATCGACCACTCTACGATCTTAGGGCCCAGCATATACTGGACCAGCATTATCATAAAAGATAATACGAGATAAAAAGAAAAATTTGTTATGCCCAGATGATAGCTCACCATCGATACTACGGCATAGATGATCGCGAAGAGGACCGCCATCAGCATATACATTCTCAACTTCAGATACCACATATCGCACCAACCTCCTTAGTTTTACGCCTCTATAAAGACTTCTCTGGCCGCGAGCGCCGCCGCGCCGAGCACAACAGCATTCTCCTCCAGTAGCGTCGGAACTATCTTGACTATGCTCGCAGGCTCTTCAAACGAGAACTTCTTCACCGTCTCTTTTACCGCATCCATAAAGACCTCTCCGGACTTTTCGACTCCGCCGCCTATGACCACTATGTCCGGATTGAATATATTCACGAGATACGCCACCCTCACCCCGAGGTTCCTGGCGGCATTCGTCACAAGCTCGACCGCCAGCTTATCCCTCTTCTTGGCGGCGGCTATGACGATCTCTTTCGTGATCTTGGCGGCATCGCCGCCGGCCATACTCAAGATCTCGGTTGAAACACCTTTATCTATGGCCCTCAAGGCCTCCATAACCACCCCCAGGTCCACGCCCCAGGGCCGCATATGAGTATACTCTTTAATGAAACTTTTTTCATCCTTTTGAAGTCCCGAGAATACCAGCTGTATCTCTCCTGCGCAGCCGCTCGATCCGCAATACACATCATCCTGTATGATTATTCCCAAGCCTATATCGGAATATAGGTAGAGCATATTCTCTACATCAGCGGTATGGTTCAGCGTCTTCTCTCCGAACGCCGCACAGGATGCGTCGTTACCTATATATACGGGCATATAAAATTTCTGTTCTATAGCTTTGCAAAACTTCAGGAGGCTCGTCTTGCTTCTGCCCCTGACTGGATCTGTATCATGGATAGTTCCAGTAACATAATCTATGATGCCGGATGTGCCTATGCCTATATTCTTTAAAGCACCCTTATCAAGATTGCTGTTGGTGATGGCCTCTTCGATCACCTTTGCTACATATCCGGGCAGGTCTTCCACGCTGACGTTCGGCCTCGGAGCATATGCGCTGGAGATAACCTTTACCTTCAGATCGGTCACCACAGCCTTCATATTGTCCGGGCCTATGTCGACGCCTACTATATAAGCGCTCTTCGAATTAAGCTCCAATAGCTCCGGACGCCGCCCGCCGCTCGAGACATCGTACCCTACCTCAAGTATCGTCTTCTTATTGATGTAAAAATCGAGATAATTGGATACGCTTACTATATTGAGCCCGAGCATCCTGGATATATCGGCTCTCGAAATAGGCCCCTTCTTCCTTATGAGTTCCAGGATAGAAAGATTCTTGCGCTGCCTGTCCTGCGAAACATGATAGGTAAAGACGCCTTCTCTTTTTATAGCCATTTTGACCTTCTTGTCTTTGTAATATGTACATCTTTCAGCGACATAACAGCGCTCGGATAGTTCCCTGCGGTTACTGTCCCGAACTCAAATTTTATCGTCGATATATTTGAAAGGTCCACCGCTCTCTTGACGCGTCTGAAATTTATCGTATATATCTGCCAATCCTTGCCCATGGCCGACGAAAGATCTTTTTCGAGCCTGTAACTGCGTTTATCGCTGTCCACTATGACGAGGGTAAGGAATTCGTCTCCCCGGGCGCCTCTCGCCATATACCTTATATCCAGTTTATTCAGATCTACGGGCTCTTTCAATTCTATTGTGTAATTCGCCCAGCTCGACCCTCTGGAGTTACAGAGGGTCAGCTCCTCCGGCCTCCCGGCGCTGAATGCCTTAGCGTCTCCCGCGAAGTAAGCGTTCTTCACGATATCCTTATTGGGCGTCCCCCCCTCTACAAAGAAGGCGCCCTTATCAAGATTATCGCCAAACTTTTCGGCGCTCTTATCGATCAGTGAGGATGGTATCTCGCCAAGAAAACGCACTTTGATATCTATGGAGCTCTTAAAGATCAATATCGATACCGCAAAGAGCAGGGCCGATACAGCTATCAACCACGGCAGTAACGGCTTCCACTTCAACCTCTTATTGCCGTGCTTCTTGACAGACGTATGGAAATACGTCTTCGCTATCTCGTCCTGCATATCGGTGCGATTCGGAGAAGGCACTATTTTTTCACGAATCTTATGTCGTCTATGTATAGAACACCCTTCTTGTTTGAAGCCATCCTGTCCTCGAAGACGAGTACGAATTCCGTCAGGCTCGATCTGTCGATCAGGCCTTTAAATTCTGACAAGGGTATCGATATCTCCTGCCATTGATCGCCCACGTTAGATACATAGTAGCGCCCCACCTGCTTGTTGGCGCTCTTGAGCTCTATCTTGAATACCGTCGTGTATCCGGCTTTAGAGTCTCCCTTAACCCATATATTCAGAGCGTCATACTTTGTAGCGTCAAAGTTGGGAAGGGTCATCCAGAATCCGTTGTAAGCCGGGTTGGGCGAGTCTACGCTGTAGTCCAGCTTCATCGCGAATCCTGTATCGCCGCGCCTTGTTACGTTGTCAAAACCTTCCTTGCACCACTGGGTCGGGTCGGACGGGTCCTTATTCCACGCTCCGAAATTTCCTCCGAGATTATTCGGCTTCTCTCCGCTGTCAAAATTTGCCGCCAAGATCTCCTCGGAATATTTAACCTCTGCGGGCTTTGGCGCTTCCGCGGCGATAGCGGGCACAACGGGCTCGGCTTCCTGTATGACAGGCGGCTGACTTATGGCCGGTTCTGTAACGGTCTTCGGAGCTTCTTCGGCGACATCCGAAACCTCTTCCTCATCCATAATATCCGTTACCGCGTCCGCCTGTTTTATGACGATGGGCTTCTTTTCATTTTGCGGCTCCCGGCTCTGCCCGCACCCCGCTACTAAAGGTAGTACAAATAATAGCGCTAATAATAAAATCATTACCTTCTTCATCGCTTGCTTCCTCCTTATTTTACCCTTTTAACCCTGACAACTTTATCCCTTCCACAAAGAACTTCTGCCCGAATATGAACATCACTATTATCGGGATCATCGTAACGAGTGATCCGGCCATCAATAGCCCCCAGTCGGGCTGGGCGTATTGATACATCTCCTGAAAATAAGCCAGCCCTACGGGAAGCGTCCTCTTCTCCAGCGAATTGGTGACCAAGAGAGGCCACATGAAGCTGACCCAGTTCCCGAGCGCTACGAATACGGTAAGGGTGGCTAGCGCCGTCTTCGACAGCGGCAGGATGACTTTACAGAATATGCCCCAGTAATTACATCCGTCTATCTTGGCAGCGTCCTCCAGGTCCCTCGGTATCGTCATAAAAAATTGGCGCAGCATGAATGTGCCGTATGCCGAGAATGCCGCCGGTATTATTAATGCCTTATATGAATCGATCCATCCGAACATTCTCATCAACACAAATACCGGTATCATCGTCACCGATCCCGGTATCATCATTGTGGCCAGATACGAGAAGAAGACCTTCTCCCTGCCCGGGAATTTTAACCTTGAGAAAGAGTATGCGGCCAAAGCGCTCGTCGCGACCTGCGCTAAAGTTACGGCAACACAGACGAAGAGGCTGTTAAAATAAAATCTGGCGAACGGGACGACCTTCCATACGTCTATATAGTTCTTCCAATATATGGGATGAGGTATCCAGTTGATCTCATTAATATTGAATATGAATACCGAGCTGTAGGATTTCAGCGATGTCGATATCATCCATGCGAATGGCAGCACCATGGTGATGGCGCCTATGATAAGAAGGCTGTAGGAAAAAGTTTTTTGTAGAATATCTTTATATTTCATATCAGTAGTGGTAGTATTGCACGAGCTTCCCGCCGAAACGCCAATTAAATAAAGTTATGATAAAGACTATCACAAATACGAACCATGCTATGGATGCCGCATATCCCACATGCTGCCAGCTATAGAGGTGATTGTATATTAGATATTCGAGCGTCGTCGTAGACCGTTCCGGACCGCCGCCTGTCATGACATATGCCTGCATAAATCCGCCTTGGAACCCTCCTATGACCGCCATTATCACGATAAAGAATGTGGTCGGACTTATCATCGGCCATGTTACAGCCCAGAATTTGTGCCACGGATCAGCTCCGTCTATTTCGGCCGCCTCGTATAATTCTTTGGGCACGCCCTGAAGCGCGGCCACGAATAGTATCATATTATAGCCGCCCATAGCTATCCATAGACCCATTATCATCAACGAGGGCTTCGACCATGTTATGGAGGTCAGCCAGGGTATTCCCTTAAGGCTTATATTCAAAAAACCGCCCAATTTTATTATCAGGCCGTTCAGTAGGCCGAAATCGTAATTGTAGAGCCATGCCCAAAGAAGACATATGGCCACGCCGTTCGTTATGGTGGGAAGAAAATACAGAACTCTGAATAATTTTATACCTTTTATCTTCTGGTTCATCGCCAGCGCCAATAGTAACGCCACGGCCATCTCTATCGGTATTATTATCATCAGGAAGAGAGTATTGCCTACGCATTTCCAGAAGAGCGGATCATTTGGAATGATCGAGCCGTTCTCGGCATGAAACCCCAAAAGGCTGATGAAGTTCGCCAGCCCCACAAATTTAGGGGTTGAAAGCATGTCCCAGTTAACGAGGCTTAAGGCGAGCGATAACGCGACCGGAACAAGCGTAAATACCAGAAATCCCAGAAGATTCGGCAGCAGAAACAGATATCCGGCGACCGCTTCTTTAGTGGAGCTTTTTAGCATAATAATCCCGAAATTATAACATATCTAGTCAAAGAAATCCTCTACTTTTAAGAGCTCTTCGGCCCGTTTATTTATCGGATCAGCGGAAAAACGCCTGCGTATAGCTCCGTCATTCAGGTAATTATCGAGCGCCAAAAACGACATCGCCTGGTCCAGGCACAGGTACTTGGTAGCTACCTTTTTGGTATCCACATTTATGGAATCGTAAAATCCGTACTCTCCATAAGCATTATAAAGCTCAAGCATCTTGCGTATATTGGCTATGCACTCCTTTGGGGCAAATTCAAGCGCCAGGAATGTCGCGTGCGGGGTGATGACGCCCGGTTTATAGCCTTTTATGCCGAGAGACTTTACTCCGTACTCCGTATAACCGCCTTCCGGTATGCACGAAGGAGACATTCCGAAGACAGGATAAGAGAGCTTCTCGAGGGCATATTTGATCTGGATATTGACATGCCTGGCGTCATTCACGCCCAAGGCTTTCGGAGCAAGTCTCTTTTCGTCGATTATGATAGTGGGCATGAGCGCTTCGAACATGCTGCCGCCCCAGCTGGGAACGAACTTTATATCATCATAGACATAGTATCCGCCCTCCGTGACAGATCCGAGGTAGACCTTCTCCCTCCTGCCTTTCGGCATCTGGGTCTGCCAAACCCACGTGTCGGGAAAAGTCCTTGCCAATTTAAACCAGTGCTCCTTAGGAACGTCTCCTTTACCTATGGCAAGATAGCTTATCGCCCTGGGCTCGGTATATAAGACGCCGTAGCTGTAATCGGAATAATAGTTTATGTTGGTATAAAACCCGTGATACATATACTCTTCCACGGGGTCATAGAAGAAAGAGAAGTCCATCCCGTCGAGTATCTTCCGGCATCTGTCGCCTAAAGTTTCGGGAAATGCGTTCTTTATCACCACCAGGCCCGCCGCGAGCCAGCCTGAGTCTACAAAAGAGATGAAGTTGCTCGTCCTCTGGAATATCGTAATGTCATAATAGTTATAGTGGAAATTTTTATATGTCTCCAGCTTCTCTATCGAATCGAGCGTGAGGCCCAGTCTCTTAATAGCCTCCTCTTTCGTTATGAATTTAAAATCATATCCGGCCGTGATGCACATGAGATAGAGCCCCACGTTCGTAATATTGGTATAGTCCCCTACTTTCGTATCTTTGGAGATCGTCTTCAGGTCTCCAAACTCAACATTATCCAGCGGGAGCTGGTAATTCTTATCGACGAACATATCGAAATATTTCCATGTGTCTTTCGCTATCTCCAGGAGCATGGCCTTATCGTTGGCAGGAAATGACTTCTTCAAAAATACTTTGGATGGAAAACCGTTGAGCCTCTTGATCAAAAATTTCGCAAACTCTTCCGGGGGGAGATCTCCATTCGTCTTCTTAGCTTTATGCTCTACGGTATCGCTTATGCTCGGCCCGGGGACTCCTGTCTTCACGAACGCAAAGTCGTCAAAATATAGCGTTCCCTTGGGGCTGTCGACGCGCCTCTTCTCAAAGGTGATCACAAATTCACCCATCTTGCTCCAGTCGGTTATCCCGTTCATTACGTTTAATGGGACCGACATCTTCTGCCATTCGCCCGTAACACCTTTTATTATGAAGCTGCCCTTCGCGGTCTCTTCTACGCCGTCAGGGCGCTTCTGCAGCTTCTTGAACTCTATCTTGAATATTTCCGTACAGCCCTTGATCTTGTCGCCCTTTACATAGAACTCGAAATGGTCATATGGCGAGGCGTCAAAATATTTCAGCTGCATCCAGAAGCCGTTTACGGCGTTCTTCGGAGAGTCTATGTTGTAGTCCAGCTTTAACGAATAGCCGCTCTTGCCCAGTTTTATATTTCTGTCCAGTGAGGCTTCTATGCTCTGAGATTTATCTTCAGGATCCATCTCCCATGTACCCATTTCGGCCTGCAGATTATTGGTCATGGCGCCGTTATTAAAATCGGCTATGGTAAATGCCGTTGGTTCGGGACTTGCCTTTTGCGAACCGTGGATCACAGCCGCATGCCGGACGGGATGGACCTGCGTCTCAGAGATGGCCTGAGGGCTGAAAATAAATAGGCTTATAATAACTATTAACAAAGCGGACTTTATTCTATTCATAAAGGGTAATGGGTTATTTTTCTATACTGATCTGTACGGTAAGGATCTTCGCAGTATCTTTTTTTATTCCTGTATCGGGCGGACGCACGAGCCCCAGATCGCCTATGTTTATGGTCATGGTGTAGTTGCCGGGCTCATCGGGAGCCTGCCATACTCTCGAGAGAGTCTGTTTATCGTCGATGAATTTGCCGCCTTCTGGACCGCTCCATGAGAAGAATGCCAGGTCTTTCTCAGTCTCTTCCCTGATCTTGCGCGGCAATCTCGACTCATCTTCTTTATCCTGCATATATTCGCTGAACTTATCGACGTCCTCGAGGCCTGTCATATTAAAAGTGACCTTCGCTCCGGGTGCCGCCTTTATAAATATCTCTCCCGGCTTCGCATCCTTATTTTCAATGGTTTCGGCTCCGGCGCCTACAGATATTTCACAGCCTATCTTCATGCCCGGCTCCCAGAATTTATACAGATCTTTTGAGCCGAAGCTGTAGGATGGCGCCGCACCGAGCTTTATCTCTTCTATATCCTGCAGAAGCTTCCCTACCGCGTAAATATAGACGCTTCTAGGAAAATCGCTCTGTATGCTCTTGAGTATCTGTGTCGATCTGTCATAGTCCGTATTGTTATACCGGAGAACGGCAATAAGCAGGTACGCATAGTCCCTCGAATCCCTGCGCGGATATTTGTCCGCTATTTTTTGCAGAGCGTCTATAGCTCCATCCGTATTCAAATTCTCGTAATAGAGCCTGCACAAATTCTCGAAAGCCTTGTCGAACCATACGCTGTTCTGATAAGTATTCAGGAACTCCTCGAGCTTCTCTATGGCCTTCTGATACTCCTTATTGTAGTAGAGCGACATGCCGAGCCTGTAGCTGGCATAGTCGGCGACCGAAGAATCGCTGTATTTCGAGAGATAGATCGAATAATATTTTACGGCTTCTTTATAATGCCCGTTATTAAAATACCTCTCAGCCACCTCCATGATCTTGGGCCTGCATGCTTCCTTATCGTAATAATTTTCCGCGAGCTGCAGATATGTATCGTAGGTCGCGAGCGCCTCTTTGGCGCGGCCTGTATCAAAATATTTATCGGCGTCTGCTTTTATCTCATCGGCGATTATCTTCGCGCTGTCGGGATCGACCTTCGAAGCATAGAGAAGCTTCAGCTTCATCGCATAGTCCCCGAGGCCTTCGGCGCTGAAGAGCCCGGAAACTTCGTTCAATTTCGATATATTCTTCGGCGTATCCGGCGTATAGGACGCTATCTTTTCGACCATCTCGCCTAAGACCGCGTCAGACTTTTCTGCCTGGAACATCTCTTTAAATATCAGGAACTTTAAGAAATTTATATTGAGCCCCAGATCCATTGACTTCGTGGACTCGGCGGCCTTATCGAGACACGCCAGAGCGTCCGTATAGTACTTTTCGCTGACGGACATGTATATGCGGCCCGAATCTATATCATTCTTTTTTGTAAGGTAGGAGAGCTCCTTGACCCTGTTTTTTGCGGCCATATATTGAAGAACGTCGGAGTATTTGGACTCTCTCTGTTTTAACTCCGCTTTCTTTATCTCGGAAGCGAGCTTCTCATAATCATCGTAGGACTGGCAGGCGGCTATCGCTTTTTCGCTTTCTGTCATGGCGCTATCCCAGTCTGGGGCGGCGTTTATGGCTTCGATGGGTGAAATAGCCTCTACCTTCTTAATAGCCGCTTCCTTAACAACCTCTTCCTGCGAAAAGAGCGAAGGCGCGCTGAAAGAGACCATCAATAATATCGCTAAAAGAATTATAGCCGGGCTTCTTTTCATATGGGGTTACCTCCTTAGCCCGCCGGCAGGCAGGCGTTTTTGAACCTTGGTAAATCCCGCTTTTTTAAGCGCGTCCTGAATGAACGGGCTCTTCATGAAGTATTTCCATATAAACCCTGTCCTGAAATTCTCTATCGGCAGGAGTATCATCGCTTCGCCTATGCCGTAATATGTCGTCGAGTACCAGCTCTTATCCGCATCAAAAGAGTCTTTCATACCGTATTGGCCCCAGAGGCGGGGATAATTCATATACATATATTTTAACGCGGAGAGCGACAGGTACGGTGTAAATACTATAGATCCCGACGGGCCTGTAGGCGATAGCGTACCATCGTATTCCGGCTCGCCATTTCCCGTAGGAGGGGTGCCAAAGTGCATAGTGTAGGCCTCCGGCCTCGCCATAGAAGTGATGCCCCAGCTATTCGGGCCGTATCCTTTAAACTTATCGGCGTTATCGATACAGAACTGTCTGTTGGCCAGCGTCGCGTTGGTTGAGTTATCGAACCAGTTGACGCCGGTCTTGTCCGTCAAATCCCTGAAATCAAACCATGCGTTAGCATACTGATAAGAGAAGAGGGCGCCATGCCACGTATATATAAACTCTTTGCCGCCGCCGTAAGAGCCCTTATTCCTCGTCCACGTATAGAATGCGTCCGGAGAAACCGGATGCGTTGGAGATCCTATAGCCAGAAGATCTATAATTATTACCTCATCAGTATAGTAGTCCCAGTAAGACTCCAGCATGCCGCGCTCGGGAGACCAGCCCATAGAGAACATGTTAAGGAATGGGCCTTTGTCGAGGCACAAAAATTTCTCCCATTCGACCCTTTCGTATATCTTGTTCGCTCTCTCCTTAACATCGCCGCCGAAATATTCTCCGGCCATGATGGCTCCGCACAGAAGTATGGCGGTGTCGACGGTGGATATCTCGCTCTTTCCGGCGCGCTTACCGGTATTTATATCCAAAAAATGGTAGAAAAACCCGTATCTGCCTTCAGCCATAGCCTCTTCGCTTCCGGACTTAGGCAGGAAAGCGTCCAGGGCAAGTATGACCCTCTTCTGAGCATCATATTTTGATATCCAACCGCGCTCGGCTCCTATGCATAGAGCGGCCATACCGAAACCGGTAGAGGCAATGCTCGCGTCACCGCCGCCGGTAGTGTCGGAGAACAAGCCCGTGCCCAGGCTCTGGTGGTCCAGGAAAAAGTCAAAGGCCTTCTTCTCTACCATATCGAGAAATTCATCGTCGGTAATGGGCTGTACAGGGCAGTCTATTAATGGCGTGGTCGCCTTCTCATTTCCCCAGACGTCGGAAGCAACCGCTCTCACCTGACAGCGTATAAGCTCCCTGGAATTATCCGGGCGCCAGCTGAGGTCATGAGTCTTCTTTGATACATCGTAATCCGCCCCTATTACTCTCCAGGTGTTGGCCTTGTCTACGCTATATTCAAATCTGAAACTTTCTATATATGGATTGTCATATACGGTTTCGGTATTTATTGCCAGGAGATTCGTCCCCTTAAATGTAAGACATTGTTTGGAATTTACGCCATTAACTTTGAAAGATGACTCTACGGGAGCGGATATCTCACTTAAGCCTTTCGACGCCAGCACAAGAGGAGGCCTGTAGCCGATTATCATATCATCCAAATAGATGGTACCCTTCGATGTGCCGTTCTTATTCTCAAAGACAAAGACGATCTCAATTATCTTAGACCAGTCTTTTATCGCTTTGAAATCAGCCAGAGGTATCACTACCTTCTTCCAGCCTTTATTTACAACGCCGTTCATGTATGGATCCGTGTATACAAAGGCCGCAGCATCTTTGCCGAATACGAATACGCCGTTATTATCGGTATCCTGATGCACCTCTATCTTCAGATTCTTGATATCGGGGTCCCCTTTTACCCAGAAAGAGAAATAATTATAAAGCCCCATATCGAAGGTCGCGGTGACGCCGGGCTTGCCGTACAGCTCCTTGCCCATCTTGATCCAGTAGAAAGAATAATCTCCCGGCAGCGGCACGTCGTAATCTATTCGCAGCGCCGATCCGGATTCGCCGCGGCGGAAACCATTATCTGAGACTATAGCGGCATACGCCGTGCCGGGCAGCTCGGAATCGCCTCCCGAAATGCCCCCGAGATTATTTATGGTCGATTCATCATTAAAATCAGAAAGGACGAGCGGGGGTATAAACTTATAATCCGCAGCATCTTCTGCATAGGATGGTATATTTAAAAAGACGGTAAAAAGTAGGCAAAAAAATAATATTTTTTTCATAAGATTAATTTTTATGTTGATTATTGCAGAGCGGAATCTCTTCCGCCCTGCAATGATCAAAAAAGACCTATTATTTGCTCTTTACAAACCTGACATCATCTATATAAATGATGCCCTTCTTGTTCGAAGCTATCCTGTCTTCAAACACTATGACGAGCTCCGTCATGTTGGAGGTATCAGTCAAGCCTTTGAATTCAGATAAAGGTATGACAACTTCCTGCCACTGATCGGTAACGTTAGTTGCATAGTAACGTCCTACCTGCTTTGCGGCATTCTTGAGCTCGATCTTGAATACGGTGGTATAACCCGTCTTCGCGTCGCCCTTCACCCAGAAAGCCAGATTATCGTATCCGGAGACATCGATATTCGGAAGCGCCATCCAGAATCCGTTATACGCCGGATTCTTGGAATCTACGCTATATTCGAGCTTCATTGCGAACCCAGAGTCACCGTGCCTGTTGGCGCTATCGAAGGCTTCGGTGCAGCCCTGCGTGAAATCTGCGGGATCTTTGTTCCATGCCCCGAAATCACCCCCGATGCTGCTGGGCTTGTCGCCGGTATTAAAATCGGCTATCATGAGCTCACTCGAGCTCGACTTTACTGCCGCGAAAGAGCTGACCGGTGCGAATGCAGCCAACAAGACAGCGATCATCGCGATGCTTATGATTCTTTTAAACATAACTACTCCCCCTTTCGAATTTTTGAAGAAAATTCGATCCTGCGGCCGCGACAATTCGGAGCGGCCGAAGGACCTCTCTCCTTCATTCTTTTTTCAACAGCCCATCCACTTTAACGGTAAAATTCTTTACCGCATCCTCTACACTTCTCTTCCCGCTGAAGACCATATCAAGTTCGGGATTTATATATAATTCTTTAGCCTCTCTCCATGCAGGATGAAAAGGCTCATATACGACATAGTTCATGGCCTCATCAAGCATCGACTTATTCTTCGGAGGCTTATTGTCGAGCGCCCAATGTTCACTCTGGGCTATATCTTTTATGGCCGGCTGGGCCAGGCCCGTATCCGCCAGCACCGTCTGGCCTGATCTGCCGGCAAGCGCCTTTATGACCTCAAAAGCGGCCTCAGGATGCTTCGTCTCCTTCAATATGCAATAGCCCGATCCACCGGTACCAAAAGCCCTTACGCCGCCCGGACCTTTGGGGAACATCGCTACATCCCAATCGAGATCCGTCATTTTCCTTAAGCCCGGCGTCTCCCATACTCCGGACGAGAACATCGCCAGGCGGCCCGTCATGAACATCCCTTGAACGCCCATGGCAAGATTCGTCATGGCGGTCGAGGTCGGGTGAACCTTATACTTATTTATCAGGTCCGAATAAAATTTTAAACCCGCGACCGACCCCCCTGAGTCGAGCGTGCACTTGGACGGATCACCGACATTATCTACCATGCTTCCGCCAAAGGCGTATACGAAATTCGGCCACGCCCATGCGTAGAATCCGTATTGAGTGACCCGCCCGTCCTTATCGGTCTTTGTGAGCTTTTGGGCTTTATCCAAAAGGTCATCCATGTTCCAGTCATCCTTCGGATAAGGAACGCCGGCTTCGTCAAAGAGCTTTTTATTGTAATAGACGCAGGCAAAAGGCGCCGTGTCCCTCGGGATCGCGTATAGCTTCCCGTCTACCGTAAATCTATTTATAATTTCTGGATAAAATTGATTTAAATCAAAATCCGGGTCGGCTTTTACGTAGGGCGTTAGATCGAGCAGCGCATCCTTCGACTGGAATGTGACAAAGAGGTCGACTTCCGTACATATTATATCGGGAGCTGAACGCCCAGCGATCCTCGTAAGGAGCTTATCTACATAACCGCGATAAGGTGTATGGTCCAGCTTTACCGTTATCTCGGGATGCGACTTCTGCCAGGTGTTAATGGTGTCGGTCACTATATTGACTTCATCCGGAGAACCCCAAAAGGCGACTCTCACCTCGACCGGGCCGCTGGCCTTTACCGCGCGGGCATCTTTATCGGCGCCGCACCCTGAATTCATTATTATTAAAGAACAGATGACTAAAACAAAGGTCGAATATCTGATAAATCTCATAGCGCGTCCTTACATGAAGAGGTAGAACTTAAAATAAACGGAGGACATGAAGTCCTGCACATTGTAGTAGTAGTTCCCCGTCCATCCGACGTCTATCCTGATCATGCCGGGCGCGTAATACTCTAACCCGCCGAGAAATGCCACATTATCGAAGATCGACCAGTTGAGGCCGTTTGAAACATCGGCTCCTGCCTGTAAATAGAGCCTGTCGTAAACGTTGTAACTGAATCTGTTCTCCGAAGAGAGCGTATATGCCTTGGCCTTGTACGGGCTCTTAGTGCGTACGCCATCTGGCCAATTCTCATGGTCCGGCGTATCCACGAAACCCATCACATACTTGGCAGTGCTCGTCGCACTGAAACGTTTCGTAAAATCGCGTCCCACCCTGTATTGTATCTCATATTTCTGGTATGTATCCGCGAAAGGATAAAAGTAGTCTTTGGAATAACTGATCGATGGCACGAACATCGTTTTCATGTCGTTCGACTTTATTCTGAGTTCGGTTCTTCCCATAAAATGTTCCGGATGAGAGGTCCAGGCAATGTTTAAAAATTTATCCTTGAAGTATTCCGCCTGGCCGAACCATTCCAGTTTATCGTTTGGCGCAAGCGATAAACTGCCAAAATATGTCTGCCTGATCCTATGGTACGAGTTGCCGAGATCTTCCGGGTCTTCTTTGTCATTCATAGTAGAATATCTGTATCCTAAGTTCGAGGTGTAGTTCCAGCCGAGCGGCTCTATCTGCTTGGAATGCATAAAAAGCACTTCATTCTGGTCCCACATCTCTTTCTTTATCCATGGCCATTTTGGATAATAGTTCCTGTATATTTCACGATAGTCCTTAGTATAACGGATCTGGCCTTCTTTATTTTTTGGGTCGCTAAAGGTGACCTCGGTCCCATATGCACGTGTAAACAATGGTGTAAGCTGCGTTCTATAGTCGCTATTAATATTCCATGGAACATGAGGCCAGTTCGTATTCCTGATCGCGAACGCATCCAATATATATGAATCTATCGGCCTGGCTTCTTGATATATCTCGACCCTCTGGGCGACGGTGAAATATTTTAATAATCTCAACCCCTCGTAGGTCTCATAGTACGGACTTGCGCCTATCCTGCTGACATCCATCTTCTTCAGGACGGGCTCTACAAGCGGCTTTACCTGTACAAGCCTATCTGCGCCCTTGACAAAATCTATGTCTTCACCCTCGGCCGCTTTATCGCTTACGGTTACGGAATTGGTCTCGGGATCCATTGTGATGACTTCGGAAGGAAGCTCTTCGCTTTTTATCTCCGATTGAGGGGGAATAGTTTTAGACTCTTCTACTACTGCGGGAATTTTTTCTTCTACTACCGCCTTATCCTTAATTACAGGCGATGAGGCCTGCCACTTATCGTTCAAATGCTTTTCAACATTTGCCCTGGTCTCGTCAATAAGCTCATCTTCGCTCTTGAAGCCTGCGGCATCAGCATGATCACTGTATACGGCAGCAGAGATGAGAGCTATTAAGCTTATCGAAACGAGAATACCCTTATGACCGCTTTGTATATATCTATACATATTATACTATATTACCATAATTTGGCTCTTTGTCAATAGCTCTTCTAGCTTTTAATTATATTCACCAACTACGCAACTATCTCTCTTACAATGAGTTACATGATAAATGTATTATTCGTCATTGTGAGGGCACTTTAGTGCCCGAAGCAATCTCTTTTTTCAACAAGTCTGTTTTCTCTATCCAATTTTTTACGGCTTGTATCGGCATGAACTTTTTCCATACAAGCCCCGATCTGTAGTTCTCTATCATTAATGCGGTAATACCGACATCTATGCCGAGATACTCCTCTGCCCACCATCTCTTATCCAGATTAAAAGCGTCCTTAAAACCGTATTTGCCGTAGAGGAAATCTTTGTGGTCGATATATAGCCTCTTCAGGCCATTCATGGACGCTACTGGATCAAATGGAAATGACCCTGCGATTCCCGAGGGAGTTATCGTGCCGTCGTTAAAACCTGCTCCGGGCTTGGCTCCGTAGCCTCTGTACCCCTCGGGGCCTATGCAGGCGCTCAAACCCCAAGAATTTTCACCATACGTCTTATAGGTGGTGGAATTATCAATGCAGAACTGTATATTCGCCTTAACGGCGCTGACGGAATTATTAAAATAGTTGATATCTCCGTCGTAGAGATCGCGGAAGTCTATCCATGCGTGAGAATACTGATATGTGAATATGCTCCCCGTGGTACAGTATATCAGCTTATATTCTTTATAGGAATCGACCGGCCTTTTCCATTCGGACCAGCATTCCGGGGAAATAGGATGCGTTGGAGACCCTATAGCCAACGCATATAGTATCATCGCCTCGGAGTATGAATCCCAGTAATACCACAGGAAGCCGTCTTCCGGCTTCCATCCCATGCAGAGGATCTTTTTACCGTTGAGCATCCAGGGCCAGTCGACGCGCTCATACAACTCTCTTGCGATCGTCTCGGCCTCGGTGCCTTTATAGTATTCGCCGGCAAAGAGCGCTCCCGCCAAAAAGAGAGCCGTATCTATCGATGAGATCTCCGAGCTCCATGTCCTCTGCCCGGTCCTCATGTCGAGAAAGTGGTAGAAAAACCCTCTTTCGTTCTGCACGGTATCACGAAATGTCTTCAGGATCTTTAGGACCAGATAGTATGCGTCGTCCTTGTCTATCCAGCCGCGGGATTCTCCGATGCATATCGCCGTAAGCCCAAAACCGACCACCGCCACGCTCGCCGGAGAGCCCGGCCGTGAGCTGTCTTTTATGAGGCCGTTCACAGGATTCATCTCGCGCACAAAATACGAGATGCTGTCATATTGTATCCTGTCGAGGAAAGTATCGTCTGAGGAACCGGCGTACACCCCGGGGGTGTACATGGAAAGGACGACCGCAAACAGAGCCGTTATTACGAAGAGGCCTTTAGGCCGACGAAACGATCTCATATCTTATACTTTGAAAGTATCACCTTGATCTCTTGAGCCCTGCCTTCTTCTGCCAGGACCTTCATCGCCTTCATGTCCTTACGCAGCGACTCCACCATCTCTTCCAGAGAGAACGCGGCGTCCTTCATCTCATCGGTCTTTCTTATATTAAAGTTAACGCTCAGGTCTCCGTCGCGTATGGCCCGGGCGGATTTTTCGAAATGGTTCATCGGCCCGGCTATCCTGTGAGAGACAAATATGCCGCCGATAAATATTAATCCTACGAGAATCAGCATCTTAGGAAGAAGGGCTCTATTGACAGACTTTAACGCATTGTGCAGCGTCGTCTGCTCCTGCCGGCTCAGCAGATCCGCTTCCCGGAATATCTTCTCCAGCCTAAAGTCGCCTTTACCATATCTCGCTTCTTCATAGCCGGCTATGCGCCTGGCAGTCTCCAGATTCTCGGAGACCTTGAACTGCGAAAAGTTCTCGATTATGGACGACCACATGCCGACATATATCCCTACGCCGGTGACGAGCATCACCGCGAATATAGTTATAACTATCGCGATGGTGTATTTAAGCTGAAAATGTTTATTCACCAGATAGTGCGTCCGCCTATGCATCTCATGCGCCATAAATATCCCCTTTCGTATTATTCTGCATATGAGTATATCATACCGCCTCAAATAATAAAAGGGACTCAGTATAATCTCACCGGCCCGGTGGGATTAGATGGGATTATGTTTTTTCGCTTTTGCCATCTCTCTTTGATATGATATACCATCTTCAACAAACGTTCTATAGGCGATGGGGCCCATATCGATCAAATGATCATAATAGCATATTTTTTTGCCGGAGCGACTATCCGCTACATATTCACGATACGATGACCACGGCCAGTCTTCGGGTTTATCGACAAGATGCGCCGTCACAGGATTAAGATGAATATAGCGTGTTAAATGCAAAAATTGAGCGTCTGTTTCTGCAAATACTTTCTTAGTCGGCCCTTCCCACAGAGTGCCCTTTCTTAGATTTTTAACGTTGAAATATCTCGTGTAGCTATTAAGCAAATTATTTATAAAAACTGCTATACCGCCTTCGTTCAACTCCTTCAGCGACAGATGAAAATGTGTCGGCATGATACAATAAGCAATTATTTCAATAAGTCTCTTTTTTTCAGGAAATAGCATACCCCCGCTTATCCCATTTATCCCACCGGCCCGGTGGGGTGCCTGCTCGAGAAAATCAGAGAATTTAATTCGAGGATTTTCTATTTGATAAAATTGAAGCGCATTTATAAACCTCACATATTCATCATTAGTCGTGAAAATCTCCATTTCACTTATACTTCTATTGTAAACATGGTAAATTTCGCCCATTTCAACCTCCTTAATCTGAGCCCACCGGCCCGGTGGGGTGTTACACCGACCCAATACATCCCACCGGCCCGGTGGGGTGTAAATACCCTATATACTATAAGACGGAAAAAGTGGGCAAATTGTTGCAAATTATTTTTATATTCGATAATAAAATGTGTGTACGGCGGCGAAACACCGCCCATCTCTGTAAGCGCTATAAGTTTAGCGTGGGTGGAGAATGAAGTTTAAACAAAAGGTAGAAATGGGGAAAAAAAAGGAGCGGGGCAGTCTTTAATCTGCCCCGCTCTTATGATCCACAACCCCACCGGCCCGGTGGGGTGAATGATGATATGTTATAAGCTCTCGATTACCTTCTTCGCTGCGTTGTAACGATCCCTTAATTCCGTTAAGCTTGCCGCTTTCGTCGGAGGCAGCAGCCTTATTATAAAGTTCTTCGCGAATTTTATAGGGTCCTCGAAATAAGCCGCTATCGATAGCGCATTGACAAGATCGTTCACGTCGCGCACGCCTATCTCGTTTAAGAGGTCCTTTATGTTATCTCTCAATTCCCGGTCTTCGGGCCTGTCGAGCGGCCTATTCACCTGGACGAGCACAGACATAAGGTCGAAGAAACCTTTGAGAGGGACAAACTGCCCCTTAT
>Ga0268280_1000262_pt1 | contig 48588 bp, 47 predicted proteins | sample saktaG_9_FD_190139 | JGI IMG/M metagenome (GOLD analysis project Ga0268280, IMG submission 190139) | Saline water microbial communities from Sakinaw Lake, British Columbia, Canada - sak_2011_5_24_40m | ecosystem: Environmental > Aquatic > Non-marine Saline and Alkaline > Saline ...
GTTTGGTCGAGATTCCCGCCGCCAGTCAGGGCGCTACCGAACATCTGCTTCGATCGATGGCCCAGATTGTTTCCGTCACCTATGGTGAAACGGTTTCGTTCACCTATCGCGTCCCTGAAGCCGACGCCGCGAATCTTGACGAACGCCTGGCCCATCTTGTGGGCTACCAGATCCGGCCGGAAACACTTCGCATCCTTTCGGTCTACGAATGAAAAATCCGCATCCTGTCCGGGTGCGGATTCGTTTTATAGGGCAAGACCGTTCAGATGCTCGAAAAGCGAGACGATGACATCGATGAAAAGATACCCCATGATGAACGACAGGACGATTAGAAGTAGCCGGATCTGGGATGACGAATTGTTGAGGAAGAGTTTGGAGAAATCGAGCGCCTGCAGGGCCTTGTAGACAAACGGCGTCGCGACGAAAAACAGGATGATCCGCAGGATAAGAAAAACTTTTTCATCGATCATAAGGGCATCACTCCATGATGACGTCCGGCACGAACTGATCCGGCGCGAGATTGGTTTGGATCGTGATTACGAGTTCATTGGGGAGGCAGACGAGTGGAAACAGGGAAGAATCGGTCGGCGCCTGGTATTCGCAGATGTCTTTCGGACTTTCCTGATAGACGACGGAAATCTTCCCGTCGGCGACGAGCAACTTGATGCCGACGATGCCGCTGGCGTCGGCCGTTCCCGTCGTCGTCGTTCCCGGCACGTAGAAAATGCCATCCGCGGCGTAATCGACGTTGATGCGGTCGCGGTATTCGGTATCATAGAGCTGGTATTCGCGACTGTCGAGGTCGATCTTCAGGATCAATTCGTCCTGATAGAACACCTGGGCGTATGCCGTTCCGGCATCGGTCGCCCGTTCATAGAGTTTGAAGCCGAGCAGCGCCGCAAGGCCGAGGACGAGCATGGAGCCGATGAACCAAAGATCGTTACGTTTCATCGTTTTCCCTCCTCCCGCTTCATCCATATTATACACCATGCCGGCTTTTTCGTGGGTTTCTTTTTACTTCGGGGCGAAAATTTGCTATAATGGAACGCGGTGAAAACGACATGAAAAAAATCTTTCTTTTCTTACTGACAGCGCTGGCTTTTCTTTCGCTTTCCGCCTGCACGCAGGTCACGACTACGACGACGTATGCCAATCCGAATGAAACGTATTGCGCCGGCGGTCGCGTCGACGGCGTTTATCTCTGTTCGCGCTCCTGGATCGAATTCTACAACACGACGATCACGCTGACCCTTTACGTGACCGCCGCTGACGACTATGACATCCCGACGGTCTTTACGCAGGTCGAAACGATCCTGCGGAACTACCATCGGCTGTTCGACAAATACCACACCTACGCGGACATGATCAACATCCGTTCCGTCAATCTCGCCAACGATGCGGTGACGGTCGTCGGTTGGGAACTGTACGACGCCCTTGTCTTCGCCGTCGCGGCAGCCGACGACATCCAGTCGGAAGGCGTGATGCTTTTCAATCCGGCGCTCGGGCCCGTGCTGAACGTCTGGCACGCTGCCCGGGATAACCCCCTCTGCTTGAGCGATGCCGGCGTCGATACCTGTCCGGTGCCGACCGCTGAAATGCTCGCCGGCCCGTTCAACACCGATCTGGCCGATCTCATTCTCGACCCGGAAACTCATTCCGTCGCGTTCGCTAAAACCGGCATGGAACTCGACCTCGGCGGCTTCGGAAAAGGATATGTGGCCGAAATCGTCACCGACCTGCTTGATCAGCAGGGTATCCGCTACCTCTTCAACGGCGGCAATTCCAACGTCAAGGTCGGCGGCGTCAACCCCAACAATGACACCGGTTTCTACTACATCGCCCTCAAGACGCCGGCCGTCGGCATCAATGCCGATCTACCCTACTTCGTCTACCTTCAGGTCGAAGACGACACCGCGGTCGTCACCTCCGGCAATTACCAGAACTATTTTCTTGGCGCCGGCGACGGTCTCGTCTATCATCACATCATCGATCCGCGGACCTACCGGCCCGGCGGCGCGGCGATGGCGGTGACGATCATCCTTGAAAACGGCGCCCTGGGTGATGTGTACTCGACCGCCCTCTTTCTGCAAGACATCGAGGCTGGCGTCGCTTTCGTCGAAGCCACGCCGGGGCTGGAAGCCGTCTGGTATCTCGCCGACGGCACCGTCCGTACTTCCACCGGCTTTTCCGCCTACGTCTACGAATGGCTGATCGATCTTCCCGCCTGATCGCGGATATCGAAGAAAAGGAACCTACGAAAGGTTCCTTTTTTCATTCTTCTGGATTGCCCGCAGCACGCTGCTGGAACACGCCGATGAGCTTTTTCCCGACGAGACCGGTGAAAACCCCGGTCGGTACGCTGATCAGGATCATATATGGAAGATAATAGATGAGCGCCTGGGTCTCAAGGACGATGATCGCCGCCCCGATCTGTCCGACCATGTGCATCAGGGCGCCGGCGACCGAAACGCTGACGATCGAGAATCCCTTGAATTGCTTGAACAGGAGCATCGCGCCATAGGCAAGGGCCCCGCCGGCAAAACTCATGAAGGATGCCGGCGAGAACAGACCGCCGCCGGCGACCGGCGTAATCAGGATCACGAGGATGATCCGCAGGAACGCGACAATCCCAGCTTCCTTGGTGCCATAGAGGTACAGGATGATCAGAGTGACGATGTTGGCGAGTCCGAGTTTCACGCCGGGAATGATGAAGACGAACGCCGAGATCATCGACTCCACGATCGAAAGGACGATCGAGACTGCGATCATGACGGCTATCGTCACCGTTTTCCTGAGTGCCATGACATCGCCTCCGTTCCTGTTGATTCCGAAAAAAACAGACTTGATCGCTCAAGCCTATTTTTTAACGATACGATAAAGAAAATACATGGTCCCCGGCCAGAATAGCATGCCGATGGCGATGATCCCGAACCAGAGGAAGCCGCCGAAGAAATCGCGGAACCAGAAATTGATTAACAGTGCCAGCCCGACGATGACGCCATAGCCGAAGAGCGAAAAGACGAACTGACTCCGGCGTTTGCGCATCGCGTTCTGCCGGAACTCCGTCGACTTGCCGGGAAAGGCGTCAAGAACGTCGGCGGTTGAGCCGAACTCCTGGATCGAGATGTCGATCGCCTTTTCGACAGGGGTCCCCTGTTCGACCAGATCTTCGACCTTTTCTTCGAGGGAGCGCGTCAGCATCTCGATCAGCTCACGCTTGTCCTGTTCGTTAAAATAATCCTTGAGAATGTTCGAAACGAATTTTTTGATCTTATTCATCGGATATCGCTCCCCATGATCGCCGTCATGATATCATTCAAGACCTGCCATTCAGCAATCATTTCCCGGTAATACGCTTTTCCGAGCGGCGTGATTTGATAGTACCGGCGTTGCCCGCCGTGGGTTTTTTCACCGGTATAGGAGGAAATCAGCTCTTTGGATTCCAGTCTCTGCAGAACGGAATAGAGCGTCGCTTCCTTGATTTCGAACTTGTTCGTGGTCCGCGTCTTGATTTCGCCTGCCAGTTCATAGCCGTACATGTCGCGTTCCATGAGCAGTTTCAGAACGATGGTGTCGATGTGGCCGCGGATGATGTCGCTGGAAATCATCCGATGATCCTACCGCTTCAGGACGTAGCCGACGGTGATCGCCCGCGGGCCGCAATGGGCGCCGACGGCGGGTGTCAGGAGATAATCCTTGATTTCCTTGTATTGGGGCCGGGCAGCGAGAACCCGTTCGCGGATCAGGGCGACGGTTTCCGGATTCTTGGCGTGGATGATGAAGGGTTCGACATCCTTGCCTTCGGTTTCTTCGAGGAACTTCTCGATCACGCGGTCGACGGCACGGGAGAACGTCCGGATCTTTTCGACGGTGACGACGGCGCCTTTCTTGTCGATTTCGAGCAACGGCTTGATCCTCAAAACGTCGGCGATGAATCCGGCGGCGTTGGAAAGCCGGCCGTTCTTGACCAGAAATTTGAGGTCGGCCACGGCGAAATAGATATGGTTGTTATCGCGGATGAAGTTGAGGGCTTCAAGAATCTCATCGAGTGATTTGCCTTGTTCGGCCATTTCGCAAGCCAGTAGCGCCATCTTGACTTCGATGTATCCGACGGACCGGGAATCAAAGACGGTGACATTGACACCTTCGACCATTTTCTTGGCGATCATCGCGTTTTCGTAAATGCCGCTCATCTTCGACGATATCGTGATGAAGATGATTTCGTCGCAGCCGGAGTCGCGAAGCCGTTCATAATACTCAAGCATCGTACCCGTCGAAGCCATCGCCGTGCGCGGGAAGAGAGAAGGATCTTCCTCGAGCATTTCATAGAAGCGTTCAGCCGTGAGTTCTTCGAAGTCGACGTACTCTTTCCCGCCCATCAGAATGGTCGAGCGGATGATCGGGATGTCGTACTTGTGAGGGATATAATCGATCGCGGAGTTGGTGCAGATCATAACGCCGAGCTTTTTCATGGTTTATCCTCTCTTGACTCTCAGTATTCATCTACTATTATAACGTAAGGAGGGGTTTTGTCAACCGCGCCGGGAAAACCAAAGCGGTCAAAAGCGCGGATAGGGCTTGTGTTCGGGCCGTGGCGGTTTGGAAGGGGAAAGTCCGGCGCGTTTGCCTTTAAGTTTGGTTCCGTTCAGCTTTTCATAGACCTCTTCCTTGACGGCGGCCGGAACGCTGAAAAACGAGAATTCCGTTAGAATCGCGATGTTCTGGACTTCGCGGCGCTGAATCCGGATCTTGCCGCAGATGAAGTCGAGGATGTCCGAGACGACAAGTCCGTCCTGCTTGCCGACATTCAGGTGGAAACGGACCGACCCAGAATCGTTGGCGCCGGCAAAACCCGGCTTCCGCGATTCGAATTCTTCGTTGATGTCGGCTTCGTTGGCTTCGACCGTGCTTTCACGGATGATCATCTTGAGCAGGCCGGCGATGATCTGATCTTCCGTCAGGTTGGCGGCGATCATCTTCGTCATGATTTCGTATTCCTTGTCGAAATTCTCCGTCTCGGCGAGCGCCTGGATCCTTTGGATCAGTTTGTCGTTCTTGACGTCGAGGACCTTGTCGTAGGTCGGAATCGTGCGTTTCTTGATTTTGGATTTGTTGATCCGTTCGATTTCCTCGATCTGTTTCATCTCGCCCTTCGAGACGAGGGTGAAGGAATAGCCGATGTTGCCGATGCGGCCGGTCCGGCCGATCCGGTGGACATAGTAATCGGCTTTTTCGGGGACGTCGTAGTTGAAGACGGCTTCGACTTCCTTGATGTCAAGACCGCGGGCGGCGACGTCGGTGGCGACCATGACGTCGATGATGCCGTTGTGGAACTTCTTGAGGACGTCGAGGCGGGTCGTCTGGGGCAGATCGCCGTGGATCTTGTCGCAGTTGACGCCGCGGTCGAGCAGCTCCTGGGTCAGTTCGTCGACCTTGACCTTCGTATTGCAGAAGATGAGCGACAGTTTCGGATGGTAGACGTTCAAAAGCCGATAGAGGGCTTCGGTCTTGTTTTCGCGTTTCACTTTGTAGTAATACTGGTTGACGTCCGAATTGGTCGCCTCTTCGCCGATGACCTTGATGAATTCGGGTTCGTTCATGTAGGTCTTCGCCAGTCCGAGGACGCTGCGGGGCATCGTCGCCGAAAACATCATCGTCTGCCGTTCGGCGGGGACATAGGCGAATATTTTCTCGATGTCTTCCTGAAAGCCCATTTTGAGCATTTCATCGGCTTCATCCATGATCATGAAACGGAGGGCGTCGAGGCGGATGGTTTTCCGCTCGAGGTGGTCGATCGTCCGGCCGGGAGTGCCGACGATGATCTGCGGCTTCTTCCGGAGTTTGTATAACTGATTGGTGATCGGGTCGCCGCCGAACACGGTGACGATCCGGCAATTGCCGATATATTTCGCCATCCGCATCAGCTCGTCGTGGATCTGGACGGCGAGTTCACGGGTGGGGCAGATGATCAGCGCCTGGACGGCTTCCAGTTCAAAATCGATCCGTTCGAGGATCGGGATGCCGAAAGCGGCCGTTTTGCCGGTGCCGGTATGCGAATGACCGATGACGTCCTTGCCGGCGAGCAGGACCGGAATCGTCTGTTCCTGGATTTCCGTCCAGGCGACGAATCCCATCTCTTCGACGGCTTTCTGTATTTCTTGCTTCAATCCAATGTTGAATTCCATAATTTCGCTCTCATTTCTTTGTTGATCTCATAAGATATTATAACACGATGATCGGACCGGCGTAAACCGGTCGGGACGATCGCGTCCGTTTTCGGCTTCGGTGATGCGGGCAAAGAAAAGGTCAGCGCAAGGCTGACCTCGTCATTTGACTGCCAATATGCGGATGCCGCCGGCCAGGAGATGATTCGCCGTTTCGCCGCGGCCCGCGATCTTCGTTTGCGTGAAAGTTCCATCATAAATGTAGGAATGACCGCACGAAGGGCTTCCGTCTTTCAAAATCGCTTGGGTGCAATGATATTTCCGCAGGATTTCCATCGTCAGCTTTTTTCCGCGCTCGAAATAAGCCGTTACGTCTTCGCCTTTTTGATTGACGACGAGGGCACCGGGCTCACGGATTTCCGAGGGAATCCGGGGCGTGGACATGCCACCGAACGCCTCCGGACAGATCGGAAGGATGGTTTTATTCCTGACGAATTCGACGACCGCGGGATCAAGATTGTTCCCGCCGTCATGTTTGCAGTTGAAGCCGAGTAAGCAGGCGCTTACAGCGATGACTTCTTCCATGACGCACCTCAAGCGGGGATAGACGTTGTTTTGGGGTTAAAACGCATCGATGTCGATGTTGATCTTCTTGCCGATCCTTGATGCTGACGCATACGCGATCGTGCGGATCGCGTTCGCGATTTTTCCGCCTTTGCCGATCACGCGTCCCAGGTCGTCCTGGTTGACGAGCACCTGGAGGGTGATCGATTCGGCGTCTTCCGCGAATTTTTTTACGACCAAGTCCTCGGGATGCACGACCAACGGCGTGACCAGATCCAAAATCAGTTTTTCGAAGTTGACTGCCATTTTGGATTCCCGCTTACTTGTTCTTTTTGGATTCGACGAATTCGGCGATGATGCCCTTGCTGGTCAGAAGATTCTTGACGGTGTCGGTTGGCTGCGCACCCTGATGCAACCACTTCAAAGCGAGTTCCTTATTGATGTCAAGGAATGTCGGATTCTTCGTCGGGTCGTAGGTGCCGACGATTTCCAAATAACGGCCATCCCGCTTTTTCGCGGCGTCCGCTGCGACAATGCGGTAGAACGGTTTTTTCGTCGTCCCGAATCTTTGTAATCTGATTTTTACCATGGATATCCCTCCTGTGTTTTCAAAGTCAGTAGTATTGTATCAAACAAAAGAATGTCTGTCAAGAAAAAAACATTGACAGACACACGAATCACTCTTTGAAATCCAATTCCTGCATGTCCTGCAGCGATTCTTCGACTTTCCGGACGTTCTTGATCGCTTCGACCTGTTTTTTGACCTTCTCAAATTGGGCGCTGTCGACGTATCCGGTCAGATAGTTGCGTTTGTCGTTCTTGTAAACGACGTGGACGCCGGCCTTCTCGATTTCCGCCACGACTTTGGGCGTTTGGAAGAATATGATCATGCCTTTTCTGGAAACCATGGTTATCTCCTTGTTATGCAATGTTTTTGGGGTGACACGAGACAGGAATCGAGCGTTTCGGCGATGTCGCCGGCGATGTCAGAAAGAATGCTGTCGAGTTCCCGCAGGCAAGCGGCATAGCGTTTGTGTTCGACCGTTTCGTATAACGCCGTCTTCGCTGCGGCGAGTGCCGCCGCATCCCGTTTGAAATCGGGATGATTCTTGCCATAGGTTGATGTCTGTTCATATTTTGCTTTTGCCATAGTGAATGCCGCAATCAATTCACTCGGTCCGTCCAGCCCCATGAGGGCGCTCTCAGCCGCAAGGAAAGCGCGGTAGACGGGAGATTCCTTGATTTGATCGACGGTCTGCCAAGCCAGGAGTGCGATCGACGTGCGATCCATTTTCATCACCATATTAATTATATCACGGAATCGCGCGCGAGCCCGCGATTATTTCAAGTGAAAATACGGTTCACGTCTTCGAAGCCGATTTCCTTGTACTCTCCCGGCGCCAGCCCAGGATCGAGGCCAAGGCCGCCGATTGCGACCCGCTTGAGGGCGACGACTTCGTTGCCGATCGCTTCGAACATCCGCTTGACCTGATGGAACTTGCCTTCACAGATCCAGATCCGGCATTCCCGTTCGTCGGTACGGAGGAGTTTAGCCGGTTTGGTCGTATAGGCTTCGTCTTTGCCGTCAAGAATGATGACGCCACGTTCGAGGGCGGATGCATCCACGAGGGGATGGGCCAAGACGACGGCGTATTCTTTGAAGATGTCGTTTTTCGGGCTGATGACGCGATGCAGGGTATCGCCGTCGTTCGTCAACAGAAGCAACCCCTCCGCATCAAGGTCGAGCCGACCGCAGATCGACAGATCGAAGCGATCATAGGGCGGACCGATGCGTCCGATGACGGTCGGATGACGGTCATCCCGGTTCGCTGAAACGACGCCTTTGGGCTTGTTCATCATCAGATACACCCACTTGCGATAAAAGACGGGAATCCCGTCGAAAGCAATGGTTTCGATCTCCGGTTCGACGATGCGCCCCGGGTCGGCGATGATGTCGCCGGCGACCGTCACCCGACCGGCTTTGACTGCGTCCTTAATCGCGGATCGCGTTCCATAGCGAAGATTTGCTAACAGTTTATCCAGTCTCATTTTTACTCTCCTTGCCTGCGATAGAGTCCATTGCATACATAAGTCCTTAACAATTCGGCAACGCTCCACGCCTGGGAAGAACAACCGCGGGAAATCGTTCCGTTCATGCCGTCGAAAATCTCGGCGACGCCTCCGATGCATCCTTCACGCAAATGCCGTTCGTACCTTAAGCACAAAGTCCGCATCTGTTGAACTGCCTGTTCGGAATGATCATAGGCCCGGAGATACGCATCGACATAGGTGCCGATGAGAAAGGCCCAGGTCGTTCCCATGTGATAGGCGAAATCCCGTTTTCGCAGCGGTCCCGAATATTCGGGAATGAAGCGCGGATCGGTTTTTGCCAAGGAACGAAGACCATACACATCCAGCAGTTCCGCAGTCGCCTTGCGGACGATCTTCTTCATCCGGTCTTTTGCCAGGAGGGGATAGGGCAGGCTGACGGCGAACAGCTGGTTCGGACGGATCGACGGGTCATCCGCGTCAACGACGTCATAGAGGCATTGCTTCGACTCGTTCCAGAAACGCCGGTTGAAACTGTTCTTCACCTTCCCGGCCAGATTTCGATAGCCGTGCGACCGCATGCCAAGTCGTTTGGACAACTCGTCGGCGATCCGTAAGGCGTTATGCCATAAGGCATTGATTTCTACCGGTTTGCCATGTCGTGGCGTCACGACGACGCCATCGATTCGGACATCCATCCACGTGACCTGATCATGACCAGATCCGGCATGTATCAGGCCGTCGGCATCCATGCCGATGGCGAAATCCGTACCGTTCCGGTACGCGAAAATAATATGTTCGATGACCGGAAAAAGGCTTTTTACAGTCGTTTCATCGCCGGTGTAGTCAAGATACCGTTTGATGGCGTGAATGTACCACAGCGAAGCGTCGACGGTATTGTACAGGGGTTCGCTGCCGGCATCGGGAAACATGTTCGGAATAAGACCGTGGCGTTCGAAGCGGGCGAATGAAAGGAGAATCTCCCGCGCTGCTGCGAATCGCTTCGTCACAAGCGTCAGGCCTTCGAATGCAATCATCGTGTCCCGGCCCCAGTCCGCAAACCAAGGCAACCCGGCAAGGATAGTCGTCAATCCGGTCGAACGCCGGGTAGCGATGAATTGATCGGCGGCGCGGGCGAGACGAGAAGAAAAATCGTCCGGCATAACTGCCGCCGCGATGATTCCTTGCATCCGCTCCCGATAGTCATCGATGATCGTGGCGGCGGACTCCCTGGCTTTGGCACCCAAGGAAACGACGAGTCCGAAATCCATCGTTGATTGAGAGGATAAAGACACGACAAGACGATAGGGCCGGTAGAGACTGTCGGTCCGATCATCGCCGGTTGCGGCGTCGAAGGAAAAAACAAGACCACGATCATAGGTATCCAAGAGCGGTTCGAACGATCCGGCTTCCGCTTCCGCCCGTATCGTCAAAGTCGGATTTGCATGCGGGTGCAGTTCAAGCACTCTTTCCACCGCCGTCACATCGAAGCCGGGATCGGTTTTACCGGCTGCGTCGCCATGTCGGCGGCAATGGAAAAACGGGGTAATGGCAATAACCGCCGGATCATCGCCGGTGGTCACGACATAGCGGATCGCGACGGCATCGCCGCCGTAACGGGGGGCAAGGGTCTTGTCGACCCGGACCCCCAACGCCTCATAACCATAATGGGCGATTTCATCGAGTTGAAAGGAAACAAGGAACTCGTCCCCGTGCCGGCTATGACCGTCGGCATAGGTCTGGGCGCCGAAATCGGCGATGTGGCCGTTCACGGTCACCGCTTCTTCCGTCTTGGCAAGAAAGAGCATCCGGTCGGTCGGCGGATTCATGCTCGTGACGAGATATCCCTGGTGTTTCCGGAAAAGAGCGTTCGTAACCGCCCCGGCGGCGTATCCGCCCATGCCGTCGGCGAGATACCATTCCGGCAGATGATTGCGGTCAAACGCCGCGATTGCTTTCCGGTCGTATGTATAGGTCATGGGCTTTCCCTCCTCACCGATTCTTTTCTTGTTCTGTTCCCAACGTTGTTCTCGGCATTGCTTAGAATGGCCCGAGGATCATCGTTATAAAAAGCCATATGAAGCCAAGGAAAGCGGGCGTCACGAGCAACACAAAGAGGAAATACCGACAACGCGCCCAGGCAAGCTTCCTTTGCCGCAACCGTTCGACGACCGCTGCGGGATCGATGGATTTCAAAGCGCAGAGGATGCGATTCGTCTCGGTTTCGGAAATCGTATTTCGTTCCAGATCGGCCAAAATCAACTCCGACTGGGCGGCGATGACGTTCACGGCTTCCATCTGCACTCGCTGGATCAATGTTTCGGTGAATTCTTCTCGATTCGTTTCGTCCGCCGCCATCACTAGTCCTGCCGGGACGCCATTACTAGCATTGGGATAATGGGGGATGATGCGATAACGGGGAAGCGACATCATGCATTGGTCACGGCAGACGGCGATAATCTGTCGTTTCAACCGCGGAATCGATGGGGTCATCTTCATCAAGAATCCCTCCGTTTCGCATCAACTTCTGCATTCCATTCTATAGTAAATCCGATGATTATTCAATGCCTTCAAAGCTTTTGCGTTGATTCACCGTCGATGAAAGAGAATCCCGCCCGGTCATAAAGGCATCCAAGTAAACTTTTTTGATAAAAAGAATGGTTTATGATATAATTTTCTACGGTGATATTATGCTTACGATGAAAGACATCCGGCAGGAAGGGGATCCGATCCTGCGGAAACGTGCCGCCGACGTCCAGCTGCCGCTTTCCGGCGAAGATTTGGCGACCTTGCGTTTGATCATGGAATACATCTCGAACAGTCAGAACGAGGCGATCGCGGCCGAGTACGGCCTTCGTCCCGCCGTCGGCCTGGCCGCGCCGCAGATCGGCGTTTCGAAAAAGATGTTCTGCATGAATACTTTCGATGAAACGGGCGAAACGCCCCATCGTTACGCTTTCGTCAATCCGAAGATGGTTTCCGCGTCCGTGGAACAGTGTTATTTGCCAAGTGGCGAGGGCTGTCTCTCGGTCGAAGAAACGAAAAACGGTCTTGTGTCGCGGGCCAAGCGGATCAAGGCCCGCGCGACCCTCGTCGATCTCGAAACCGGCTCGCAGACGGATGTCGTCGTGAAACTCGCTGGTTATCCTGGTATCGTCTTCCAACATGAATACGATCATTTGATGGGCATCCTTTTCATCGACAAGAAGAAAGAAGAATTACCCGGCGTCAAACCGATTATTTTCCCGCACGACGAAGTGGCTGAATGACTTTCCAGTTCGTAAAAAAGGCTCCCTAAAAAGGAGCCTTTCTTGTTTATTTGGATGGATTGCCCTGCATGAAGTCACCGAAGCGGATGCCAAACGCACGGGCTTCCTGCTGTTGATCGGCGGAAGGATTGAAGCGGATCCTCAGGCCTTCGATCGTCTTCATTTTCAATTGCCCGAGACGATTGATGATATGGAACACGGCTTCGCCGCTCCATCCGTACGACCCGAACGCCGAGGCGAACTTGCCGCCATTTATCTGCGGATTGAGGCGGGCCAGCACATCCCAGACCGGCGGAAGGGTGTCGCCGAGAATTGTCGTGGATCCGATCAGGAAGCCGTCGGCGGCCTCGATGTCAGCGATGACTTCTTCGGTTTTCGTTTCGACGAGGTCATGCATCTTGACACGAACCTGACCTGAATATGCCGCTTCGATGCCTTCTTGGACGGCCACCGCCAGCTTTTTCGTGAAGCCATAGGCGCTGGCATAGGCGATGATGACCAGCGGGGTAGCCGGCTTTGGTGTTGCCAAAGCCCACTTTCCATACTGTGCTTTCGTGCTTGCAAGATTGGTTTCGTCGACGACGGGACCATGGCCGGTCGCGACGTATCGGATCGGCAGATTCTTGATGCGGTCAAGCGCCCGCAGGACGAATTTTTTGAACGGCGCCATAATCGAATCGAAATAATACTTCATCGCCCGGACATAATCAGCCTGGTTCGCCACGTTCTTCGCCAACACGCCTTCAAAGGCGTAATGAGCCCCGAAGAAGTCGCAGGTGAAGAGAATTTCATCTTCGGCCAGCCACGAAAACATCGTATCCGGCCAGTGGAGGTTGGGCAACATGAAGAACCGAAGCGTCCGGTCACCAAGCGAAAGGACCATGTCGTCTTTCGCCGGCAGCGAGTGAAACGGCTGATTGATGATTTCTTTCAGATTGGCGAGTCCGGCGGTCGTCGCGACGATCGTCAGGTCGGGATTGATTTCGAGCAGTTTGGCGATCGCCCCGGAATGGTCCGGCTCGGTATGGTTCATGACGATATAATCGATTTTCCTGATGTCGATCAAGGACGAAACCTTGGCGATGAAATCGTCCTGAAAAGTCGCCTTCACGGTATCGATCAAGGCGGTTTTTTCGCTGCCGATGACCAGGTAGCTGTTATAGGTTGTGCCGAATTCGGTTTCCATCACGATATCGAATCGGCGGAGATCATAATCGTTGACGCCGACCCAGAAGAGCTTCTCGGCGAGTTTCATGACGTTGGTTTGCATTTTTCTCCACTCCTTCATCCTATTTATTATACTCCAGACGCCCCCGATTCGAAAATGATGTGCACGAAAAGGGCTCCTGATTCATCGCTTCTCAAGCATCGGAGGATACTGCGTGATTCTTGACAAACGTTCACCGTACGATGTTCTTGCCGATGTACATCGCGTGTTCGGAATAGGCGAGGTAATCCGGATTCTCGCAAAGCTTCAGCGCCATCCGTTTCCATTCTTCCTGGATTGCTTCCGGCTGTTGCAACAAGGTCAATTCATGGGGCGCAAGAATGCTTTCCTGGCCGAACAAGGTTATTTTTTCCAACGGGAACCGCGCCATAAACGGCAGGATTCCGGCGGGGTTGATGAAGTACGCTTTGGTGAAGGCGTCGCCGCCATAGGTTTCACCGGCCGCCACCCGCGATGAATAGGGCTCGCGCTGTGGATCGGTGCAGATGCCGGCCGGATCGAACTTCATGTAATAGATGAAGCCTGCGAACAGAAGCAGGAAGGATACGTAGAGCGTTCCTCCGGGTTTCAGTTTCGCCATGGCGGCTTCGATGACCCGGATCCGGTCGGCTTCCTCCAGCAGATGATACAGCGGTCCCATGATGAAAACGTGGTCATAGTGTTTCTCGGGCACTCCGGTAAGAAGACGGGCATCGCCGGCGATCGCTTTCATGGCACAGCCCTGTTCCGCCGCTTTCTTGGTTGCAAAAGCGATGTTGGCGGCGGAAAGATCATAGAGGGTGACATCATAACCCCGGCGGGAAAAATAGAGGGAATAACGGCCTGGCCCTCCGCCGATGTCGAGGATCGTGTCGCCAGGGTTCAGATACCGTTCCATCATGCGGACGGTGAGTTCGAATTCGTACGGATGACGACCCAGCCGCTCCCATTCCTGCTCGACGTTTTCGTCGTAGTATCGTTGGACCGTTTTAATGTCTTCTTCCATGGGGGTCATCCTTTCTCTGCTTTTCCGAAATGGAACTTTTGACCGGCCGATACCAGGAAATGGTTTCATCGCGGCCTTAGCATTCATTATATCCGAAACGGCCGTATTTATCTGGGCTTTTGTCGTTTTTTACCCGTTGTTCCTTCATTTCGAACTTCATCCCGTCAATACAATTCGTTCCTAACCCATAAAAAAACATAGGAAATAAAGCACGTCCGAACCGTGAAAAGCGCCGCGGCATACCATCGGATGATTTGGATGATTGAGCGTCCTGGATAATATAAGCATAGAAATCGATTTTTCTTGATGTTTCCTGCGATTCATGACAATTTCCAATCAATGTGTATTTTTTGAAATTGATACTTGACATATATATCACGTCGTGTTATATTTTATCTAGATATATTTATTTGCGATATACAACTAGGAGCGTGAAAGTATGAGACAACAAATAACCGACAAATACCTGCCCATGACAGAAACTGCTTACTATATTCTCTTGGCCCTGAGAAATCCATTACATGGATACGGAATCATTCTTGATGTGGAAAAAATGACGAACCATCGGATTCGAATCGGGGCTGGGACCATCTATGGCACTTTAACAAAAATGGAAGCCGATCATTTGATTGAGCCGATCCGTGAGGAATACAGAAGAAAGATCTATATTCAAACGGAATTAGGCGCCGAACTATTGCAACTTGAACTCAATCGACTAAAAGAATTATATGAAAACGGAAACGGAGGAAGCGAAAATCATGAAAACGCATAAATGGCTCTTTACTCCATGGACGTCCTGGAGCATCGAAAAATATGAGAAGGCGCTTGAAAAACAGGCATTATCCGGATGGGTATTAGAAAATACCGCACTCAGTTTTCTATTCTCCAAATTTGCGAAGGCAAAACCAATTCACATCCGCTACTGCATCGACTATCAGCGCAAAGTCAATGTCGACTATCCGTCGATTATGAGTGATGATGGCTGGACATTGGTGGACAGCTCCGGTGGCTGGTATCTGTGGCAAAAAGAATATGACAAAGAAAGGCCCTCGCTCTTCACAGACAAGCAATCGCTCCTTGACAGAAATCAAAGGCTGCTATCTGTTCACGGATTGGTATTTGCAACCCAAATCCCCGTCTGGATTATCTTCATTAGGAAGATTTCCGAAAATCCCTCCCCGTCATGGGCGATTTTATCCTCTGTATATTTTTTCGTTTTATTGCTTTTAGGAATTTCTGCCGTGTCTCTTCTTTTCTCGATCGCAGCTTATAAAAAGAGCCTGCTAAAAAAATGATTTCATCGGTCTCAAGCCTTTATTGGAAAGAAAAAAGTCTATTTCAAATAGACTTTTTTTGATTTGGAGGACCTAGTCGGATTCGAACCAACGGTCAGGGAGTTGCAGTCCCTTGCCTTTCCTCTTGGCTATAGGTCCATCGAATCGATGCTTGCGCAAGAAGGATCTCGGGTGGTCGGGAAGACAGGATTTGAACCTGCGACCTCCTGGTCCCAAACCAGGCGCTCTGCCAAGCTAAGCTACTTCCCGCTTTTAAAAAAAAGATGGCGCGCCCATCAGGAGTCGAACCCGAAACCTTTTGATCCGTAGTCAAACGCTCTATCCAATTGAGCTATGAGCGCGCGTATTTATGGCGGTCCCGACGGGACTTGAACCCGCGATCTCCTGCGTGACAGGCAGGCATGTTAACCACTACACCACAGGACCGTGGACCCTCTTTTGTTATAGCCGTCGGCAAAGGCCGATATATATATTACCAAATATCGCGATGAATTGCAACTTTTTTCATCCGTTTTTTTCGACATTCGCTCGGCCTTGACGAGCATCCGCAAGCAAATCGGAACGCCTTCCGCCGGGCTCAATGTATAATGGTGACAGAGGAAGTGAAACAATGACCCCCTATCATGGACCCGATGTCCTGCGCGTTGTGGAAATCGAACTCGGCGTCGCCGATCTCGGCCGTTCTGCGACTTTCTATCAAGACGAACTCGGTTTCGTCGCCGTACCAGCGGAACAAGGAGTCATCGGCATATCCGCCAATGGGAAAATCCCCTTACTGAAACTGCGGGAACTTCCCGGCGCCCGGCCGCATGGCCAGACGGCTGGCCTCTATCATATTGCCTTCCTTTTGCCTTCGCGCGAAGAACTCGGCCGTTTCCTACGGCGGGTCATCCAAAGACAGATTCCCATCAAAGGCGCAGCGGATCATGTTGTCAGCGAAGCGATGTATCTGGAAGATCCCGATGGCAACGGCATCGAAATCTATGCCGACACTGATGACGCCACCTGGCGGAATGCCCTCGGTGAAATCACCATGGCGACAAAACCGTTCGATTATTCCGGCGTCTACTATGCCGCCCGGAGCGCCGCTTCGGCGATGCCGGCGGATACCGTCATCGGCCATGTCCATCTGGCGGTCGGCGACCTGGAAGCCTCCGCGCGGTTCTATCGCGACGGCGTCGGGTTTTCAACGACCTCCGAAGCGTTTCCCGCCGCCTTCTTCTTTGCTTCCGGAGGGTATCATCACCATCTGGCAATCAATGTCTGGGAACCGGCGGGGAAAAAGAAACCGGCCCGGGCGGGACTGATTGCCCAGACCATCGTCTATCCCGACTGCGAGACCGCCACCGCGGCCATCGATCGCATCCGTGAAGCCGGCTATCCGCTTGCCGAAACGGCAGCCGGGCCGATCGCCGTAGATCCCGATGGCAATCGTATCCACATCACCGTCAACGTAACGTCCGATCATAACAAAGCCGCCGTGTCGATCTGACCGGCGGCTTTCTTTATAAAGGGATCCAATACCGTTGGAGCGGAGTGCCGTCGTCATGGATGACTTCGTTTTCCAGGATGCCGCCGTTTGCCTGAATCGTCCGGGCCGAGCCGGTATTGGCGGTGTCGCAGGTGACGAGGACTTTTTCCATTCCCAGGCGGCGGCAATGATCGCACGCCAGGGCGAGCATCGCTTTGGCATAGCCTTGACGCCGCTCCGACACCCGGACGCCGTAGCCGATGTTCCCGCCGTAGCGCCGGAGATAATCGTTCAGCTCATAGCGGATCGATACGGCGCCGAGGATTCTTGGGCTGGTATCGCCCACGAGGAAGAAGAATCCCGCCCGCACTTTTCCTGCCGGCAGGTCGATGCCGGTTTCAGATCTTCGCGCTTCGGCGAGAAACAGATCAAAGTCGCCCTGATGCGGATCAAAGGAATAAGGCGTCATCTTCACGCCTGTGGCATTCCATTCACAGAGGTAGGCAAGCCAGTCGTCACGATAGGATTCGTCCGGCTTGACGAGTTGAAGATTGATCATGATCGGTTTGTCCCCTTTCAGTTGATCTGCCCATAATGGCTTCAGGATGATTTTCGTGGAAACTGACGCTCGCGCAATTTATCGAGTTTTCTGGCTCGGACTATCAACCAGACGGCAATGATAAACGCCACAAAGGAAACGCTGCAGGTGGCGATCATGGCGGCGTAGAGGAACAAGCCATCGATGACAAAGTTGGACCACAGCGCCTGGAGGGCGCCGTTGAGGAAAAGTGCCAGGCCCGTGATCAGCAGCGCCGTGACAGAACGCCCTTTCGCCAATTCGCTTTGGCGAGTTCTGTAGCAATACCTGGCCCCGGTGGCCGTCAGGTTTTGAATCACCTGATCGCGGTCGTCCGCGGATGCAAACGCCGCTTTCTCGATGTGGATCACGCCCCCGCCCTTAAGGGCGAGAAAAAGCCATTCGTCGCTTTCCACCAGCGATGATACGAGCCCATAAGCGCGATATTCCTGAGCATTGGTGTTCTTGCCGATCGTGATGGCATCAAATCCCGCTTCATCGAAAGTGATTTCCTGGGTTCGTGGATTCTGATCGAGTGCGGACAAGATCGATCGCATTCTTTTCTTGTTTTTGGTCTGCGCAACAAAGAATAACAGAACGTATAAGAGCAAGCCTGCCTTACTGACTAAAATGGTCAAGATGGTCGAAAAGTTAATAAGCAAGATTCCGAAAAAAGCCGCCATGATCGACAAAGTGATTAGGGAACGGCGCCTGTTATCGTTGAGGCTCATCATGATCCAGATGATTTTCGTGGAAGTGCTCGAGAGATGGCTAACAGTCTTGATCATGGAATCGGTCTCCTTTGCGAAAGTAATAAAACAATTAGAGTGATACTTGTCGGCTACATTCCCAAATCCGTTTTCTTTCAGATCCGGATGGCGATTTCCATCGCCAAAGCCATGTACTTCATCTTTTCGTCGGATGACAGTTTGCCGAGAATTCCCCGATCCCACTTTGTGGTTTCCAATCGGTCGGCGCCGTAGAGGAACTGGTAGAGTTCGATGCCGCGGAAGGAACAGACTGCCTGAAGCGCGGAACATTCCATGTCGACGGCGATGCACCCTTCGGATCTTCGTCTTTCAAGGTTGGCCGGCGTTTCCCGATAGAACGCGTCGGTCGTCCAGACTCTCCCGGCGACGTGATCGACGCCAAGTTTGGTCAAAATGGCGGCGAGCCGGTCTGCCTGGGGCAATTCGATATAGTCGGATGGTGGGGCGTAATGGTAACTCGTGCCTTCGTCGCGATAAGCCGCGGTCGGGACGATGATCTTGCCGCCGGCGATCGCTGGATCAAGAATGCCGGACGAACCGAAAACAATCAGCTTGCTGATGCCGAGGGTCGCAATGACTTCCTCGAGCGTCGCCGCTGACGCACTGGCGCCGATCCGAGTCAGATATACGCCGATTTCCCGGTCGGCAATCCTAATTCGGCAAATATCGACCGGTCCGTTCGTAGAACCCGACTGACCGACGACTTCGATGTCATCGCGTTTCTTCATTTCGGTGATGATGTGCTGGGAGAATGTTGCGATCGCAATCGACACGGGCCGTTCGATTAAGGTACAGAAATCGGCGGGATTGATGACGGCGGTCGGATTCAGGTCATAGCTGTGGATGATGCTCATGGATTCAACTCCGATCAGAAAAGGGGCGCTTGCGTTCAGGCGAAATGGGTATAAATCACCCAAAGACCGGCGAACAGGGTCACGATGAAAAAGAAGGAAACGAGCAGACGATAGCTCTTGCGGAACCTGGTTTCGGTTGGGAAAGTCAGAAAGTAGCCGATGGAGCAGGGGGTAAACAGGACAAACAGGGTGGTTTTGAAGTTGGTTTTCGCCTGCCATGCGGCCCAGGCGCGGAGCAGAAACAGCGCCGCCGTTCCGCCGATCAGGGAAACCCATAACGCGATGATCATGGCGCCAATCAGGATATCAGTCATGATGTTTTCCTCCGACGATGACATAGGCGATCCCAATGACCGGGAAAGCGAAGAACCATAGCGATCCGAAAAACCAGAAGAGCATGAGGCCCCAGAAAAAGGAACCGAAGAGAACCATGATCCGATCCTTGACGTTCATTCCTGGACCTCGCTTTCGAGCAGGACGCTAGTGCTCATGACGCCGGAAGCGTCAATTTCGACGATCCGGCCGCCGCGTTCGAGATTGCCATAGGCATTGTATCCGGTGATGCGGCCGTAGGCGAGGCAGATGCCCTCGACCATGACATAGAAATCATTCAGGTGGTCGTGACCGACGAACACGCCTTTGGTCTTGTCGATCGCAACCATCGCCGTGAACAAGCCGGTATCGACGCCCTGAGCGTACACTTTGTCTTCGTTGAACGTGCCGACATAGTCGACGGGGTCGATGAACTGGCGGAGCGGAATATGCATGAAGGCGACCGAATCGACGGTATCCATCGTCGCGTGACCTTCGTACCATGCCACCTGGGAAGCGTGGATATAGTCGTACTCGCCTTCTGCTTCGGTGTATTCGGCCCGTTCCGTATGCGAATCGAAGAAAAAGAGATCGTAGAAAGGCAATCCCGCTTTCGTGAAGGTGATGCGGAAGTTGCCGACGCCACCTTCTTCGAGTTCCGGTCCGACTTTGAACAGCAGGTATTCCGTATCATCAGGAATCCGGTTCAGATAATCGACGTAATCATAATGATCGGTCTCATGATTGCCGAACACGAAGGTCCATGGCGTTTCCAGCGATTCCATGAAGCGGATGAACCGGGAGAAAAGCCCCGTACCCGCGATCGAAAGCCAGAGATCACCGGTGATGACGACGAGATCAAACGTGTCGCTCTTCACTAACGTCTCGATGCATTGCAAGGTTTTCCGGTCGTTGGCATCGATACCGTAGGTCAGGTGCAGGTCGGTGAACTGAAGGATTTTCAGGGTGTCGCTTGCCATTTCGAGAACGAAAGGCGCATCATCCGAATAGACGATTTCGCGATCGGTAGCCTGGCAGGAAGCGAGTGTGATGACAAAAAGCATCAAGATGAAGATGGTCAATTTTCTCATGGGTACCCTCACGGGCGGCAAAGCCGCCCTGATATTCTTATTTATATTATATAGCATCGTCGACAAAAAACACCATATAAAATGAAATCTGCCGACATCGGAATGGTGCAATTTCCCGATATGCCTCTCCGGACGGTGACAAAAATAAAAAAGACCACTTCCAGCGAAATGGTCTTTTGTCTTCATAGGGTTTATCTTAACCGTCAAACCTGATTGCATTATATATCGTCAATTTTGTTTCATGGCCGTCTTGTCCGCGTACATGCGGGCATCAGACAGTCGGATCAACCCGGCCAGTTCCTTGCCGTCATCGGGATAGACCGCCACGCCACATCCGAACGTCACATGTTCTTTGCTCCCACCAACGACAAAAAGGTTCACTTCCAGATAATGGCGCAACTCGGCGACGTACCTGCTCACTTCCGCGTTTCCGGCATGGGGAAACACAAAAGAAAACTCATCGCCGCCAACGCGGGAGAATATCATGTTTTCAAAAGGATTTGCGCGGACGGAATCGGCGAAATACACAAGACATTCATCGCCGATTTCATGTCCGTAACGATCGTTGATTTCTTTGAACATGTTGATGTCGATGGTACAGATCGCCAACGGTTCATGACTTTCCTTCGCAGCTTCAAACGCCTTTCCCAGCAATTCCTTCTGATATCGCCGCGAGTAAGCCTGGGTAAGTTCATCGTATTTCGTCGGTCGAATCGCCTTTTCGTACAGCTTGTGGATCGAGATGATGATTTCGAGTTGTTTCGCCAAATGGCTGATCATGACTTTGTCGGCTTCGTCGTAGGCATCTTCGGAATCGAAATTGTCGATGTTGATGGAGCCGAAGAACGCGCCGGCGAATTTGAAGGAACAGGAAAGGACCGATTTCGCCACGAGGGCTCCGCGGGCTTTGAACTGTTCCAGTTTCTCGTCTGAGAGCCGCGAGGAGTCGAACACCTCGAGATTGCGGATGATGGTGGGTTCAAAAATGTCGGCCTGTTTCGATTGGAACAGATCATCGACGCTCAAGGTGATGGTCTGGAGGTGCTGGAGCGAATAGCCGGTGGCGGCCCGAAACGACATTTTATCGCCGTCGAGGATCAGGATGCTCCCCGCCTGGCCCTGGGGTATCAGTTTGATGGTCTCGTCCAAAACCAGCTGCAGCACGTCGTCGAGACGGTCGTTCTTCAGGATTTCACTCGTCGTCAGCATCATCGCTTCGGTGATCTTGTGGCTGGATTCCAATTCATCATAGACTTTCTTCAACCGCTGCATGTGTTTTTCCTGCTTGGCGATTGCCTTTTCCAGCATGAACATCGTTGCGATCCGGTTTTTATGCGACTGGTAGGTGATCGTCGCATAGATGTAGCCGAGGATCGAAATCATGATGCTGAGGCGAAGACCGTCGAGGAACGGCGCTGCGAACCCGTGAAAAGCCAGCATCATTCCGTTGAACAAAATCAGGGAAAAGAGGAAGAGGATGATGCGGCGCTTCTGCGGATAGATTTGAATGAAGGAGGCGGCGAAAATGGCGATCAGGAAGGAATCGATGCGATTGGAATGTCCCTGATAGGCGAAGGTGATGGCAAGACCGATCACAATGACAAAGAACGGCTGGCCGTACAACATGAATCTCTGGACACCCGTCTTGGGGGTGAAATCATTTTGATAGATCGCCCAGAATCCGATCATCTGAACCAGCATCAATGCCGATGCGGCCAGAAAGAAATAACGGTATTCAATCTCCGCTGCCGGAACGACGAAGAAAGAAATCAGTTCGATCAGACTGAGGATGGCGGCACAGATCAAGCCCATCATCACGTCGTACTGGATGATGGTCTTGCGATTGGCCATGATGCGGATATCGGATTCGATGGCCCGAAACCGTTCCTTAAGGGTTCTTCTCATGGTTAGGCACGTTCTTTCTAAAAAGGTTTTTTTGGTTTATGGACGTTCGGCGACTGAGGAAAGCGTCTCCAAGCATATCGTTTCCCTTTCCTTCACCCAAGGTCTATAATGAAAGCATCAAAGGAGTGATACCATGGAAAGAAACGTAGGCAAGACCGATCAAATCATCCGGTATGTCCTTGGGGGCGTTCTCGTCGTGTTGGCGATCGTTATCCCCTTCTGGTGGCTGTTGATTCCGGCAGCGATCGCAATCGGCACCGCCGCTCTGACCCGTTGCCCGCTTTACCTGCTCATCGGCGTCAACACGTATAAAAACAAATCCGGCAAACAGTAACCGACGTCGAAGCAAACAGCTGATTATCCATCGATGATGCGCCAATTTCACGTGGCGATCATCCGAAAATCAAAGAGATGATGATCCTCCGGGATGATCATTTTTTTATCATCGGAATCTCCGCGGCGACATTTCAAAATGGCTACAGCGGATCAAAGACTATTCGGTGAAATGGGCGAGGAAGCTCTTCGCGATTTCCGGATCGAACTGGGTCCCGGCGCATTTGGCGATTTCCGCATAGGCCTGTTCTTTGGTTTTGGTCTCGCGATAGGTCCGCATCGACGTCATGGCGTCATAGGCGTCGGCGATGCCGATGATCCTTGCTGGCAGACTGATTTCTTCCTTCTTCAGACCGGCCGGGTAGCCGGTGCCGTCCCAGTGCTCATGGTGCTCGTAGATGCAGTCGGCGATGTCGGAAAACTCGCTGGAAGTGCTGAGAATCCGATAGCCGATTTCGGGATGTTTCTTGATTTCGGTGTATTCTTCCCGCGTCAGTTTACCCGTCTTGTTCAAGACGCTTTCGCTGATGCCGATCTTGCCGATGTCATGCATGAGACCGGCGATCCTGATGTCGCGGATGATGGCATCGTCGAGTCCGAGATAGGTAGCGATTTTGACGGCGATGGCGCTCACCCGTTCCGAATGCTTCATTTCGCGTGGATTCTTTTCAAAGAGCGTATTCATGATCAGGTCGATGGTTTTGCTCCGCAAGCTCGTGGTTTCTGACAGTTTGTGGCGATACATATGATTTTCTGCCGTCTGGTAGATATCCAGAATATCCTGTCCGGAATCGGTTTTGGTCTCATATCCGAACGCCATCGATATTTTCAGTTGATTCGATTCGGCGGCCATGATCGCTGCTTTGATCTTATTGACGATCGGCGGCATGTCCATTTCGCTCGTCAGCGGCAAAATGATGACGAATTCGTCGCCACCGATGCGGGCCACGAAATCCCTCGGGCGCAGCAGTTTTTTCGTGATGTCAGCCACCATCTTGATGTGGGCGTCCCCCGCCTGATGACCGAACGAATCGTTGATCAGCTTGAGGCCGTTGATGTCGGTCATGCAGACAGTGAGTGGCAGATTTTCGGGAATGTCCAACCGAGCCAGTTGGGATTCAAAGTGCCGGCGGTTGGGCAGACCGGTGAGCTGGTCGTAATTGCTGATATAAAGGATTTCTTCTTCCTTCTTCCGCCGGTCGGTGATATCCGACACGAGAACAGCGAACTGCCGTGGTTTGGGCGAGTAGGAATAGGTCGCATAATAGCGGCCGGTCGTCACCAGAAAGTTTTCATAGTACGTCGGTTCCCCGGTCAGGGCAACTTTCCCGAAGATATCGATCCAGTACTGCTCCACCTGGGGCATGACTTCGCGGATGCGTTTGCCGATCGAGGCCTCGCGGGTCACGCCAAGCAATTGCGTATAACTGTCGTTGATGTCCAGAAACACGTAATCAACCGGCTTGCCGGCTTCGTCGGTGATGATTTCATGGAGTGCCAGGCCCTGGCTCATCGCCGCATAGAGCAATCGATATTTCTCTTCGCTTTCCTTAAGGGCGATTTCCGCCTGTTTCCGCTTGGTAACGTCATTCAGGATGCAGTGCGTCTGCTTGAATTTGCGGTTCTGGTCCAGGCCGACCAGCCCTTCGAAGTCAATGAATAGTTTGGTTCCGTTCTTATGGATCATCTCAAATTCAGAATGGATCTTGCCGCGTTGCTTGAACAGTTCGAAGCGGGTCCGGAAGGCTTCGCGATACTCTTCGGACAGGAAATCGCCGAACCATTTGCCGATGACTTCGTTATACTGAAATCCTAGCAAGTCGAGCCACTGCTGATTGACGTTGAGAAAATTCCCGTTGCTGTCCAGGGATTGATAGCCGAGCGGCGCCTGATCGAAGAGGAGCTGGAAACGTTCTTCGCTGTCTTTCAGGGCGTTTTCGGCTTGGATCCGTTCAGTGATGTCGCGGGCAAAGGCCGTCGCCCCGACAATCTCGTTCTTGTCGTTCCATACTGGATTGTAGAAAGATTCATAAGTACTGACCTGAACATCACCATAAGACTGAATCGTCGAATGCGACACGCCGCTCATGGCCCGGTCGTAGTTGCGTTTGGCGTTTACTTTGTCGATATCGGACGTGATGGCATCTAGAATATTCATGCCGATGGCAACATCTTTGTCATAGGCGAACTTCATCGCCTGCTTGTGCGCCTGATTGAAAAAATAATAGTTGTAGTTTCTGTCAATCGACAGGATGATCATGTCCTGCGGGCTTTCGAGACTGGAGCGGAGCAACATCTGGGTGTCTTTCAACGTGTCTTCCGCTTCGACGCGGGACATCGTCATTCCGACTTGACGTGCGAAGGTTTCGACGATTTCGGCGCGTTCGAACGGTCGGCTGGCGTCCATGATCAGCGTGAAATACCCAAGCACTCTGTTTTTGGTGGTAATCAGGATTATTACGGTTTCGCCGAGACCCATCGTTTTTTCCAGTGATGCGATGATGTTCGCGGGAAGATCCGGATCCGCCAATTCACGCAGGGAAGACAACCTGACAAGGGTCTGTTTTTCTTCAAAACGATTCCGATCGGCAGAAAATAATCCTTTCGCCCTCCGGATGGGATGCAAAATGACCGCTTGCACCTTGGCGGCCTGCTCTCCTGCCATCGCGGCGACTGCCTCGGTGACGCCATCGGCGGCTACGACGCAGAAATAAACGATTTTTGCCTGCGAAAGTAGCAGGCAGTCTTCGGTCACCCGTGCATAATCAATGCTGCCGCTTTCCATCCGTAATAACTGTTCGGACGATTGGACCAGCAGTTTCAGCGCTTCGTTTTGCTGGGCTTCTTTGGAAATATCGAAAAAATCGGTCGTAAAGTAGTTTTTTACGGGAGAATAGGCGCTGACCCGATACCATTTCCCCAAAGCGGTCGAGAATTGATCGAAATCCTTCTTGCCATCATTCAAGGCGATATCCCCATAGGTACCAATCCAGTCGAACGCGTCCGCTTTGATATTGGGGATGACTTGGGTGATCCGCTTTCCGATGATGTCTTTGGCTTTCAGCCCGGTGATGGCTTCGAACGTGGGATTCACTTCGATGAATTCATAGTCACAGGGAACACCACGATCGTTACATAGAATCTTGTGGTAGGCATAGCCGATTTTGGAGTTCATGATGATTGCCTTGTAAAACTGGTTGTCCATGATCTTTCCTCCGTCTACAAATCCTTGAAAATCATGATGGTATGGGCGTTTCTCGTATTGCGGTGCCATTTTCTGCAGATCCAGCTGTCTTTGCGGACGGGTTGGCAATTTTTACTTTCGACTCGGTTTTTCCGGCTTTGCATGCGGAATCGCAGCTTGCGGATGTTGCTGGAGAAATTCCATGAATTGCTGAACAAGTTCGGGGTCGAACTGCTTTCCGGCACTTTGGGTCAATTCCGCAAGAATGTCAGTCGGTGGCGTTGTCGTCCGGTAGGGCGGATGATTTGACATGATGTCATAGGCGCCGATCAAATGGATCATGCGCGATAGAAGCGGAATTTCAGCTTCCCGCAATCCCTTCGGATATCCCTTGCCGTCCCAGCGCTCATGGTGATGCAAGGCCAGGTCGGCGATGTCGACGAAATCGTCTGACGCATTCAAGATCCGATACGAGATGAGCGGGTGCGTTTTGACCTGAACCCAGTCGTCTTTCGTCAATTTGCCCGGTTTGTTGAAAACCGCTTTATCTTCGACACCGATTTTGCCGATGTCGTGATAATAACCTGTCCGGCGGGCTTTTTCCGCATCGCCTTGAGGCAAGCCGATAAATTCTGCGAATGCGATGGCCAGGCGGCTGACGTTGTCGGAATGGGCTTTCTCCCAAGGAAAATCAGCATGAAGCTTATTCATCAGTTTGGTAACGAGGTTGCGTTTGTACTTGTCGCGGTCCAGCACTTTTTGCTTGTACATGAGCGATTCGGCATCGATGATCACATCGACGATCCGCTGTGCGGCGGTTGTCAGCATTTCGAATCCGATGGAAATGCTGCCGATCAGGCCATTGTATTCATACGTTTCGAATTTCTGGGAAATGGTTTCGGCATACGCGGCAGCCTTCTTACGGGTCGTGCTTGGCACAAGAATGATGAACTCGTCGCCGCCATAACGGGAAATGATCGCGTTTTTCGGCAACAAGCCGCTTACCATCTCGGCCGCCCGTTGCAACAGCCGGTCGCCGGCGGAATGTCCGAAAACGTCGTTGGTGAACTTGAGCCCGTTGACGTCGGTCATCATCACGGCCAGGGGATAATCCGTTTCCGGAATTTTCGTCATGGCGTACTGTTCAAAGAAGTTACGATTGTACAGTCCGGTCAGGGTGTCATGGAAGCTGGCGAAGGCGATTTTCTCCTGCTGGATCTGTTTTTCCGTGATGTCGCGGAATACCAATACCACGCCGCTGATCACGCCGTCGGCGCCGATGATCGGAGCCGTCGTGTCCTCGATCGCATAGGTGGTTCCGTTTTTCGAATGCAATACCGTGTCTTCTTCCATTTTCTGCGGTTGTCTGGTCTGAAAACACTTGACGATCGGATCGATAAAAGGTTTGGTCGGATCCTGATGGGAGATGTTGAATACGGTAGAGTAAATCTTCCCGAGGGCCTGTGCTTCGTTCCAGCCTGTCAGCTGCTCACCGATGGAATTCAGCACCTCGATCTCGAGTTTGGCGTTGATGACGAGTACGGCGTCGCCAATCGAACGGATCGTTTCCAGATATTTTTGCCGTTCGTAATTCATCTTGTTCTGCGCTTCGCGCCGGGCGATGTTCGCCCAGACGCCGTTCATCAGAACTGTTAGCTGAAATACGTCGTTTTCCGTGTAGTCGGTCTCCTTGTTTCCGAGGCCGACGACGGCGATGATCTTTTCGTTTTGAACCACAGGAATGGACATGAATCTCTTGATGGCGACATGGCCCTCGGGATACCCCTTTTTGAGTGCATGGGGTGCTGCGAATTCATTAACGATGATTGGTTTCCGCTGGCGGACGACTTCGCCCCAGATGCCCGTTTTTTCCAAAGCGTACAAGGTTTGCGCATTGACGATGGAACACTCTTTCATGACGTCCTTTGACCAGGAGTTCAACGAAAACACCTGGGTAATTTCATCATACAGATAAAGGTATCCGATTTTGCTTTCGGTGAACTTGATGCATTCGTTCAGCACGAAATCAAGTTGTTCGAATTCCGAACCAAAAGACCGATTGATGACATCCAGGAGAATCTGGTTACGAAAGGTCGTCTTTTCCAAATTTTCCCGCGTCCGGTCCGCGGCCGTGATATCAGATACGACTGCGCCGATGCCGTTTTCACCCGAAGGCAGCACGACGGGGAATTTGGTCGCGACAAAGACTTTTTCCGAATGGCGGTCAATCGTATTGATCACCGTTTTCGACGTCAGGGCCAGAAGGTCGGAGGCATGGCGCTTCTGTTGGAAGTCGACATTCTGGGCCAGTTCATCATCGGTTTTCCCGAGAATCTCCTGACTTTCCTTATCAAAAAACGCCTGCGTTTTCTGATTGACGAAGACATAGCGGAACGCTTCGTCCTTCAGATAAATCTGCTCATTCTGCGCATCGAAAAACACTTTCAGCAGCTGTTCGGTCCGCGCTAGGTCTTGAATGAGTTTGCGATAGTGTTTTTGCTGCCTGCGGAAAAAGACGATCAAAAGGATGAGCGTCACCAGCAAGACAAATGAAAGAATGTTCCCCGGCGTGAGTATGGACCCACCGAGGAAACGGATGTCAAAAAACGTAATGATCGATACCAGCTTCATCATGTAGATTCACCTCCCTGTCGAAACATTCGATGATTCCCATTTACTTTGATATTCAAATTATACCATTTTATTGAGCTTTCGTATAGATGTTGCATCATCAAAATGACAAGTAACCCGACTTTCTATTCCTTGGGTTCATTAGGAATCGGGAGTGCAAATCAGAACCGATTGTCCCGCGCCGGGATAACGTTCAAATAATTCAGGTAAAATTCCTGGCCAAAGAAAAGACCCAGGCATTTAGCATAAGCATGGCCTGTGTCTTGGAAAATCGAGATGATCAAAACCACAAAAAGGTTCTCGGAAAGACATTGCCGCCCATCATTCACGGCTTTGCGATCATATCCGTTTGTTCTTGTCGTAGAATTCCGCGATTTCCTTCATCCGGTCGGGGATGAGGATCTTCTGCGGACAGTGGTCCATGCAGACGCCGCAGGCGATGCATTGGTCGGCACGTTCGCTGGCGGGAATTTCTCCATACGACTCGAGAAAATCCCATTTGTGTTTTGAGATAGCATACTGATTATACACTTTGAACAGCAGCGGGATGTTCACGCCCTGCGGACAGGGCATGCAATACTGGCATGACGTACAGGGAATCGTCCGGCTTTGAATGAATGCTTCGAGGGCGCGGTCGATGACGCGCTGATCCGCGCCGGAAATCGGGCGGAATGCCGAAAGCGTCTGGATGTTGTCGCGGGTCTGCTCTTCGTTGGACATGCCGCTCAGAACGACCATGACGTTCGGTTTGGAAGCCGCATACCGGATCGCCCAGGACGCAACGCTTGCTTCCGGATCCGCCGCTTTGAAAATCGCTGCCGATTCCTCGGATAGTGTCGCCAGGGTTCCGCCCCGGACCGGTTCCATGACGATGCAGGGAACGCCGTACCGCTCGACGATTTCATATTGCTGCTTGGCATCCTGGAACGTCCAGTCCAGATAGTTGCACTGAAGCTGCACGAAATCCCAGGCGAACATGTGGATGATATGGTCGAGGACGTCGGGAGTGTCGTGAAACGAGAAACCGAGATGACGGATCTTCCCGGCCTTTTTCAGATCGTAGAGAAAATCCATCATGCCGGGGACCAGGTAGGGCTTGAACTGTTCCTTGCCGAGAGCGTGGCACAGATAATAATCAAAATAGTCGACCTGGCACTTCTCGAGTTGTTCGGCGAAGATGCGTTTGGCGTCGTCGACGGAATGCAACAGCCAGCTCGGCATTTTCGAAGCCAGATAAAAGCTTTCCCGCGGATATTTCTTCAATGCCTTGCCGATAAAAAGTTCGGATAACCCGTGATGATAAGGGTACGCCGTGTCAAAATAATTGACGCCGTGGGCATAGGCATCGTCAATCATCCGCTGAGCGAGCGGCTCATCGATGTCGGGTTTGTCCTTTTCAAGCGTTGGCAGACGCATGCAGCCGAAGCCCAGCAGCGATGGGTTCTGTTTGATGCCGCGGAATGATGTCGCTTTGACATGGACGGTGTTGGCCATGATGATCACCTCGTATGAATGGATTGGCTTGCGAAGGGGTTCACCGAAGATCTGAAATGAAATCGGCGCTGACGACCCGGTACTGGGGATCGTAGTTCTGACGATAGGTGCCGCTGTGGTGGATGGGGCGAATGCCCTGTTCCATGAATTGATCGACGAAGGCCCGGGAAGCCGCGAATGGTAACGGGATGACGCCGTCACGGATCAGGTTCAGCAATGCTTCGATCCGGTTCTTGAACCGACAGACGGATCGTTCATCGAAGACGGCGCTCGCCGTCATCGACTGCAGAAACGCCGAGGTCAGGTTATCGATCGATATTTTCCCGCGGCGGACGGCATCAAGCGACACGCGTCGATACCCGCCGCCGATGTCTTCGACAAGCGGCAATTCTAGCGAGGGTGGCAGGGCTTCCTGCAATTCCGCCAGCAGATATTCTTTGATCGCCGTTTCGTCCGGGACGGCATGGAGATGCCGCGGACCGAAAACGCTCTGATACGTCAGTTTGATGAAATCTTCCATCTGCATCAGCGGGTATCGCCGAAAGTGGTCAGACAGCACGGTTTGCCATTCATCCATGATAAATCATCTTTTCGATATGACATGGGAAATCTAGTATGATTGTATCACATTCTCCGATTCACGACAACGAGATGTCCGAAACCGATCACTCTTTTCTTGACGCAGATACGCGAATTCCAAAAGAAAAGACCTTTTCGATGATACTCTATACCCCAAGTCAAGGACACTTTTTAAAATAGACCTTTTATTGTTCTATTGTTTCTTTGATGACTGCCTGTCAAGGCGGTCATCTTTCTTTTTTGTTCTGTTTTGTTCTTTTCTCGACATTCCAGTAAGGAGAAACTCCCGATATTCCACAGGGGTCATTTTTGCGAGCCCCCATTGATATCGATCATTGTTGTAGTAATTGATGAAATCATCGACTTCCGCGACGACCGACTCAAAATCATGACACTTCTCGAGATGCAGCTCGTCCTTCATATGGCCGAAGAACGATTCCTGCGGAGCGTTGTCCCAACAGTTGCCTCTCCGGGACATCGATTGAAGGAGTTTCTTTTCCTTGATGAGATTTTGGAACTGATTGCTCGTATAATGGCACCCTTGATCCGAATGAATCATCGCTCCTTCTGCGAATTCTTCGTTCGTAACGTCACACAAAATGTGGACTGAATCCAGGACGAAGGGAAGATCGATCGTCTGTGAGGTCTTGTGCGATACGATTTCGTGCGTTGCCGCATCGAAAATTGTCGAGAGGAAGGCTTTCCCTCCATGAGGGTAGTACAGATAGGTGATGTCCGTCAGAAAAACCTTCCGCGGGATTTTCTGCTTGAAATCCCGATGCAGAAGATTGTCATGGATGGAGTTCGTTTGAATGGCACGCATCATGCGGCGGTAGGGGTTCGCTTTACGGATTGGGCAGAAGAGACCGTATTTCTTCATCAGACGGCGGATCTTCTTCAGATTCATTACGACCCCGAAGTGACCGGCCAACATCATATAGAGCTCTTTTGCCCCTTTGTGGCGGTTGCGATACCGATACGCTTCCAGGATTCTCTCAAAATCCCTCCGATCCTGCTCTTCCCGCTCGCTTAGAATCACGAGCGAACGCACATAGCCGTAATACCCGCTTCGTGAGACACCGGCAATCTGGCATAACCTGCTGACCCGCAAGCGGCTTTTTCGCCGTTCGATCATTGTCCGGATGATTTCGAAGACTTTTTGCTTCGTGCTGCGTCTTGTCGTTTCACCTGCCTTTCCAGCTTTCGTAGTTCCAGCAGGAATTCTCGCTCCTGCTTCAATGTCTCAATTTCAATCTTCATCTTCGCAATCAGTTCCGCATCGCTCAGACGCTTCGTCGGCTTCCGCCCTGTGTTCCCTTTCCGGATATCCTTTGTGCCTTCCAGTCTCTGTTCAGCTCTTCGCCATCGCTTTGATGCACATTTGACGCGGTGCTCGCCGAGAACACGTACATCGAACCCGTGATCGCGAAAGATCTGTCCGGGGGGCTTGCCCGCATGATACTCATCCATAAACCGTTCTTTGAATGCATCGGTATAGGTGATGGACTTCTCCGAGACATGTTTCACGTACGGATTCGCCTTCAGTTGTTCGATTTCATACGCCTTGAACAGGATCTCACTCATCAGTTCTCACTCGCTTCCATATCGCTTATCTTCATTATATACGAAAAATACCCTGTAAAGGTCCTTTTTCAAGGTGTACGCTTTACAGGGTATATTTTAAAATGGCGAAACCGATCCTTTTTTCTGGCATTTATTGAAGACGTTTCTTGAGCTGGCCGAGTTCGGTCTTTAGGCCGGCGGGAAGCCGGTCCCCAAATCTTTCATAATACTGTTCGATCGCCGCTGTTTCCTTTTGCCAGGATTGGCGGTCGATCGATAGCAATTCAGCGATCGTATCGTCATCAACATCAAGACCGGACAGGTCCAGGTCCTGCGGTCGCGGCATCCGACCGATCGGAGTATCGATAGCACCGGCGATGCCTTCGGACCGTTCAAAGATCCATTTCAGAACCCGGCTGTTTTCCCCATATCCCGGCCAGAGATACTGACCGCCGGCGTTTTTCCGGAACCAATTCACGTAATAGATCTTCGGAAGCTTGTCTACATCGTGGGCGGCGCCGACATCTAGCCAATGCTGGAGATAATCTCCGGCATGATAACCAATGAAAGGCAGCATCGCGAACGGATCACGACGGACTTGACCGATTTGATCGGATATGGTTGCGGCGGTTATTTCCGAACCCATGATCGAGCCCATGAAGATGCCGTGTTGCCAACTGTAACTTTCATGAACGAGCGGGACCGTCGAAGGCCGGCGACCGCCGATCAGGATGGCGCTGATGGGAACGCCTTCCGGATTTTCCCATTCCAGAGCAATGACCGGACATTGGGAGGCCGGGGCGGTAAACCGGGCATTGGGATGAGCCGCGGGCAGTTTGTTTTCAGGCGTCCAGTCTTCTCCGCGCCAATCGATCAGATGAGCGGGTGGATTGGTTCCGATTCCTTCCCACCAGACATCCCCTTCGTCCGTGAGGGCGACGTTCGTAAACAAGGTATTTTTTTCGATCGCCCGCATTGCACTCGGATTCGTTTTTATGGAAGTGCCGGGAGCGACGCCGAAGAAACCCGCTTCGGGATTGACGGCATAAAGACGGCCGTCCGTTCCGAAACGCATCCAGGCGATGTCATCGCCGACGGTCTCGACACGCCAGCCGGGAATCGTCGGGACCAACATTGCAAGATTGGTTTTTCCGCAAGCGGAAGGGAAAGCGCCGGTAATGTATTTGACTTTGCCTTCCGGCGACGTCAGTTTCAAGATGAGCATATGCTCGGCGAGCCAGCCTTCATCGCGCGCCTGCACTGAAGCGATCCGCAGTGCGAAACATTTCTTTCCCAGCAAGGCATTTCCACCATATCCAGAGCCGAAAGACCAGATGAGCCGTTCATCCGGGAAATGACTGATGTATTTTTTCTCGATCGGCGCGCAGGGCCATGCCGGATCGATCATGCCGGGAGCGAGCGGATAGCCGATAGAATGTAGGCAGGGTACGAAATCACCATTCTCACCAAGGGCCGCCAGCACCAAATCGCCCGTCCGCGTCATGATTTGCATATTCACGGCGACATAGGGGCTGTCCGTCAGCAAGATCCCGATTTTGGCAAAGGTGGATCCGATCGGTCCCATCGAATATGGAATCACGTACATCGTCCGGCCGGCCATCGAACCGCGATAGAGATCGGTCATGATTGCTTTGAGCCGTTCTGGTTCGATCCAGTTGTTCGTCGGCCCGGCATCGGTCATCTTTTTCGAGGCGATGAACGTCCGGTTTTCAACGCGGGCGACATCGGAAGGATGGCTGCGGAAAAGATAACAGCCGGGACGCTTCTTTTGATTGAGTCGGATGGCGGTCCCCTTCGTTACCATCGTTTCCATCAAATCCTCGTACTGTGCGGGGGTTCCATGCCACCAGACGACTTTGTCCGGACGGCACAAATCAACGGAAGCGGTGATCCAATCATTCAATTTTGGATTCTTGAACATCATTGCACCCCTTTCTTCGTTTCACCTTATGATATCACAATTCGAAAAGGTCAAAAGCCAACTTTGATGCATAATGTCGGTGAAAGAACCTTTCATCGTCAAAATTTATCATGGCCGGTGAAAGCGCGTCGCAATACTTTCATCCCGCTTTCACCGGCATTGCTTTTCTTCGTAGCCGATTTGTGATATAAAGAAAGGTAGCCTATCAGGAGGGACTCAGACATGGGAAATCCGAAATACGCCATTCCGCCCTATAAAATCAAAATGATCGAACCCATTCATTCGATACGTCGCGAAGATCGTGAGAAGCGCCTCACCGAAGCCGGCTATAACGTCTTCCAATTAAGAAGCGAAGATGTTTTCATCGATCTTCTGACCGATTCCGGCACCGGTGCTATGAGCCATTTTCAGTGGGCTGCCCTGATGATGGGCGACGAATCCTATGCGGGATCTTCGAGTTTCTACCGATTGGAAGCCGTCGTACGCAAAATCACGGGCTACCGATATGTCATGCCCGCCCATCAGGGACGCGGCGCCGAACAGGTCGCGATTCCGGAAATGATCCAACATCCGGGTATGATTTTCATCTCCAACACTCATTTTGATACGACCCGTGCCCATGTCGAAATTGCCGGCGCGCGTGCCATTGATACAGCGCTCGATGCCTGCTTTGACACATCGGCCTACCATCCTTTCAAGGGTAATTTCGATTTGGCAAAACTTGAAGCGACGATCCGCGAACATGGTCCCGAAAACATCGCCGGCATCATCATGACGATCACCAATAATGCCGTCGGCGGCCAGCCGGTGTCGCTCGAAAATATGCGGGCGGTGCAGGCGATCGCCCGGCGATTTGGGATCAGGACGATCATCGATGGCGCCCGCTACGCAGAAAACGCCTTTTTCATCAAGATCCGCGAACCCGGATATGCCGATGTTTCAATCCGGCAGATCGCCAGGGAGCAGTTCGACTGTGCTGATGTCTTCCTCATGAGCGCCAAAAAAGACGGCCTCGTCAACATCGGCGGCCTGATCGCCATCCGCGACGACGCCGAACTGTTCCGTCGCTGTCAGACCCGGATCGTACCGATGGAAGGATTTCCGACCTATGGCGGCCTCGCCGGCCGCGACATGGAAGCGATGGCGGTCGGGCTCGAAGAAGCGTTGGAAGAAGACTATCTCCGCTACCGGATCGATGAAGTCCGCTATTTGGGTGACCGATTGCTCGCTGCCGGTGTTCCGATCCAGTTCCCGACCGGGGGACACGCCGTCTTTGTCGATTGCGGGAAATTATGTCCGCAGATTCCCTTCGATCAGTTTCCGGCCCTGTCCGTGTGCAATGCGCTTTATCTCGAAGGCGGCGTCCGCGGCGTCGAAATCGGTTCATTGTTGCTGGGCCGCGACCCCGATACGGGAACAAACCGTAAAGCGGAACTGGAATTGCTGCGGCTGACGATACCACGCCGCACCTATACATTCCAGCACCTTGATTTTGTCGCCGACTGCCTCATCGCCGTCGCCGAACGGGGTAAAACGCTGAAAGGCCTCGAATTCACCTATGAGTCGCCCGTTCTCCGCCATTTTACCTCACGCTTCCAACCAAAACCGTGACCGAAAATAGAATCATCGCGCAGATATTGAATCCTTATTAAATTGCATTTAATAATCAAACGTCTCCTTTCGTGAAGAAACGACGTTTGATTTTTGCTTAATTGATGGAAAAGTCGAGCAGTGACGTTGAAAACCAAAGCAAAAGATGATATACTAAAACCAACTACGATTCCCGTTGTTTTTTCGTAAACGCCAGCGGGAGAATGTCGCATCCACTGGTGATACTCATGGAACGGATCGCTTGCGTCGGATTGATCAAGGATTACGGCAATGCCAAAGTAACCATCAATGTCCTGAAAAACATTGATTTATCGATCGATTCGAATGATTTCGTCGGCATCACCGGTGCTTCCGGCAGCGGCAAGACAACGCTTCTCTACGTGCTAAGCGGGCTGGAAAAGCCGACGGCGGGAACGGTGTCCCTGTTTGGAAAAACAACGACGCAGTATAGCGATCGCGAGTTGGCCGAGTTTCGGCGCAACCGGATCGGGTTCGTGTTCCAGTTCTATAATCTCATCCCCAACCTGACCGTTCATGAAAACGTCCTGCTCGCCGCCATTATCGCCGGCAACAAGGACGGAGAGCGGATCGACAAGGTTCTCGATATGGTCGGCATGCTCGACCGGCAAAGCGCTTTTCCCAACGAACTGTCCGGCGGGATGCAACAGCGCGTCGCCATCGCCCGGGCGCTCGTGAACGATCCCGACATCATCTTCGCCGACGAGCCGACCGGCAACCTCGATTCTGAGAATGCGGGCGAAATCATGAAAATCCTCCATTCGCTCAACGCCGATCACAACAAGACGGTCGTTCTGGTCACCCATAGCGAAGATTTTCTGAAATACTGCAACCGCAACGTGAAGTTGTCCGACGGCAGGGTGGTCAAAGATGTCCGCCTCGACGTTTAGCTTCAAACTCCGATTCGCGTTCCGCAATATCGTCGGCAACATCGGCCGCTCGCTCGTCGTATTCTTCACGATGACGATCGTCGCCGCGCTCGTCGTCACAGGGTTCTGCCTGGATGACGCGTTTCGCAAGATGTTCACGCTCCAACAGACGGAAACCTATCTCGATGTCGACTTCGTGATGTCTTTCGACGCCAATTCCCAGACGCGGATCATCAACAAGCGGATCATCACGCAAAAATATGCCGATCATTTCCGCTTCTATGCTTCTTTCTTCAATATCTATGCATATCTTGAAACAACTGCGGGAACGGACTACATCAAGGTCATGGCATCCTCTGTGGCGGAAATGGAAAACGTCATCGATTACGACCTTCCAAGCCTCGCCGCCTATGAAGCCGTCATTCCCGACTCTTTCGCGGCAGCCTATCAGCTAGCGCCCGGCGACGGGTTTGACCTTTACATCGGTGGGGATCCGATCCGGTATATCGTCAAGGCGATCATACCCGATCGCGGATTATTTAAGGATAAAACGGTATTCGTTGACAAAACGGAACTTCTCGAAATCGTCTATGGCGTCGACAATCTCGGCAACCTCGGCAATACTGTCTATTTCTCACTCGCCTCCGGCGTCGACATCGATGCCGCGATGGCGGACCTGTTGGCCGAAGACGCCTATTCATCCTTTGTTTTCACGAAAGTCGTCGATGAAACGGAAATCGCCCGGATGGCATCATTCAACGCCTCCATTTTCGCCGGCATCGGCGTCATGGCGATTCTGGCCCTGATTCTCGTGCTCCGCTCGGTCTTCCCGATTCTCTTCAAGGAATTCACGGCGCAGATCGGCGTCATCAAGACGCTCGGTGGATCCGATCGCTTCGCCTTTCACGTCTGGCTGCTTGAATTTGCGTTGATCCTGGCCGGTGCCATTCCAATCGGAATGCTTCTGTCCTGGTCGTTATTTCAATTAGCCGGACCGGTCATCGGCGTCCAAGGATTGGTGACATTCAATCCCTGGCTGATCTTGGCCGCCGTGGCATCGCTCTTGCTCTTCCTGTTCGCCGAACTCTTCTTCCGGTTCAGGAAACTGAAGCAGCAGGCGGCGATAGCGCTCAGTTCTGATCGCCGGGCCGAAGCCGTTACTTCCCCCGCGCTGGTGTTTGTCATTTCGCTCGTACTGATTGCCGTCAACCGCCTGACCGGCTGGTGGATGTCACCCATATTCCGATTGGCCGAAATTCTTCTCATTCTCTTGGCATCGTTCGCCGGCATGAGCGCCCTGCTTACCGCCATCGCCGGGCTGGCCCGGAAAACGAAAAGCCATTCGACGTTCGGATTGTTCACGGCCAGGCACCTCGCTGGCGATAAGGTCGCGCACAACGCCTTGAAAGTCGGCGCCATGTCGATCATCGTGATCGCCGTTACGCTGATGCTGAACAATTTCATCATCATCGCGACCGATGAATTCCGCAATCAGATCACGGCCGACTATGTCCTAACGAACATCTTTGACTATGATGAGGATCTGCGGACGGAGATCATGACCGAATTCGCGCCTGAATCGGTCGACGAAGGTTCGTTCTACCGGAATGCGGTGTTCATGTCGGGGGGATATGAAAAACGCATACAATATCTCATTTCGCTTGATTTTGAGCGAATGGGAGACTATTTTTCTTTTTCAATCGATACTTCCGTCGGCACGCTGTTCGCCGACCGGACCAAGGCATATATCCTGTTGCCGATTGCGATCGGTAAAGTTTATGGCGTCAAGGAAGGAGACGAAGTCCAACTCAAAATAAGCAAAGATCTGCCGGACGTGACCTTTACGGTCGCCGGATTTCTCGATACGTATTATGACAGCATCGCCATCACGAATCTCGTCAACGTCGACGCTTATGCGGATCTTGCGCCTGTCAACGCGCTCCTGATGAACGCAGCCGACGGGGAAGCCTTCGCAACGGCGATCGTCAAACGGTACAGTACCAATATGTATTTTCTCTTCAATGCCGACGAGGTGATCGCCGACGTGACGGACATGTACCTGTCCATCGCCAATTATCTTACGATCATCGGCTGGGCGGTCGTCTTCTGCTTCATGATCGTCATTCTCAACAATGCCGTCCTGGTTTTCGACGCGATGAAAGCCGATTATGCCCGCCTGATGGTTCTTGGCGTCAGCGGAAGCAAACTGAATGGGATGTTCGCAGCCGAAGCCGGCATCATGACGGCGATCGCGGCGGTCACCGCCATCATCAACATCGCCCTGTTCTTCCCGGCGATGCCGGAACTGATGTTGCTCTTCCGCAACTACAAGCGGATTTCGCTCGAATGGCCGATCGCCCTGATCGGCGTCGGCGGGGGCATCCTCGTGTTTCTGATTGGATATGGGTCATATTTCTTCAAGGTGAGGCGTTTGCGGATCGTTGAAGAAATCAAAAAATATTAGGAGGATACTATGAAAAAGAGATTACTGATTTTGTTTGTCATGTTGTTTTCCGTCTTTGGAGTCGTCGCCTGCGCCGAAGTCACGATCACCACGAGCCCAGTCGATGTAACGGAACAGGTTGCGGCACCGCAAAACCTGAGCATTGCCGGAAAAATCCTGTCCTGGAGCGCCGTGACCGGCGTCAGCCAATATCAAGTATACGCCGATGGCGTCTTGGTGAGCACGGTCAATACGACATCCTATAATTTCACCAGTTTGACTGGAAACGGCATCGTTTTCCAAGTCGTCGCAGTCGGCCCGCAGGGCTATGACAACTCACCGATGAGTGCGAGCGTCGCCTACATCGCTGACCCCGCGGCGGAAATCGCCGCCATCACGGCTGCCATGGAAGATATGGACATGGACATGCCGACGGAATTCGTCGCCGAACTCGTCCGCAAAGGCGTGACCGGCGATGATTTCGAAGCCAACGTCACCGCGCTGCAGACCTTCATGGAGGACATGGGCGGTTCTAGTGGCGATGTGGTCGCGCTCAACACGGCACTAACCACCCTCGTCGCCGCGGTCGATAATTACGAGGCCTACATCAGCGCCTTCATCCTGATGCTGCCGGATATGATCGACCAACAGATCGAATCCTTGAATGAAGACCTCGTTTATTATGAGGACTGGCTTACGGATGATCCCACCAATGAATATGTCCAGAGTCAGATCGCCAACATCGAAGACCAGATCGTCATGATGGGCGATCTCAAGTCCGCCATCATGGATAATGAGGAACAGATGGTCGTCACGGTCGTCACGGTCGCCGAATATCTGCTGGCGCTCCAAGACCAGATCACGAACGAACTGCTTACCAACATCCAAGCTCTGGCCGAATCGCAGACCGCTCCGACCAGCGCCGACATCATGGCCGTCAAGGACGAGATCGTCAATCTCTTGCTCGATAATCTGCCGTCCGCCGATGACCTGACCCTCGTCTTCGAGATGCTCGCTATTTTTGAGAATGCGATGACCGGATCGGTTTCGACCACCAATGCAGATCTTGCCAACGAATATGGCAATGCGACCCACATCTTCATCGAAATCGTCGTCCGTTTCTTCGACTCGATTGACGCCGCCTGGCTCGACGAGATGCTCGCTCTTGATTCCACCGCCGTAAGCGGCGAACAAGCTTCAGTCGAAATGGCCATCCTCTTCATCAAAGCGTTCGCTTCCTTCCAGGACGACAACACCGCCCTGTTCGACGCGATGGACGCCGTCTTCACGGAAGCCCAGAAGGCCGCCCTGTTCGAAGCCAACATCGCTTCGATCGGTACCATCCTCATCGCTCAAGGCGCGGACGTAGAACAAGCCACAATGATCGAAGACCTCCTCTCCGGTGTGACTTATGCACTCGCCGATGCCGGCCTTGGCGTTTTCAGTGATCAAGGCAACAAGGCGCTCGACTACATCGTCGCCAGCGACGGTGAACTCCTCCGCCGGATCGGCATCATGCAGGGATTCAGTGAGTACACCGACTGGTATTACTGCGAATACCCGTACGACAATTGCGAAACGACGTTTGAAAACAGCTATCTCAACGTCTCGTATGACAATCAGACCGAATATCAGTACGAGAAGCAAAAAGCGACCTTCGCCGTCATGGATGAAGTTGCGAACGTGCTGAACGCCACGGTAGCGACTTTGACCGAAGCTCAGGTCACCGCCCTCGTCAACTTGCTCGCGGTCATTGTTCCGGTCGATCTCCTCGCGGAGCAGACCGGCGCCCAAGCGAGTGTCATCACGGCGCTTAAGACCGATTTGACCGCCCTCATCGCCGACCAGGACGCCAACGTGCTCGCCCTGATCGCCAGCCTGACGAGTTATGTCGTCACGCAGGATGTCTTCGGTGCACTCCAGACGCTGACGACCACGATTTATAATCACAATGTCGCCGAATTCGGAGCGGACTATCAGAACGATATCGATTATGACGGACTGTATGATATGAACGCGATGATCATCTTCGCCGCCGGCCATCTCGACGCCTGGTATACCTCGACCAATGCGACCAAACTCGCCGCCGTCATCGCCGCCGTATTCGATTATCTGGCTTCCCCGAACTTCCTGACGGTCAGCGGTATGACCATCGACGATGTCAACGGCATGGAAACGATGATCACCGGCATGATCGACTCGGTATTCACGCAAGTCGAGACGATCAAGACCTACAATGCCAACAGCCTTACCGGCCCGCAGCAGGATGCCATTTACGAATTTCTCGGCAACTTCGGCTTCATGGGCTGATTTACCGAACAGTAGAAACCGCTTGACGACGACGCCGTCCCTTCGGGGGCGGCGTTTTTGTCTTTCATGAACCAAAAAGCAGAAGAAACCGATTTGTCGCGGATGATTTTGACAATTCGCGCCGATGATGCTATACTTTTCGGTGATGGTTTTTCACGGAGGACTCCCCAATATGCGCAAAATAGGACCTAGATGGCTGCTACTCATCGCGTTCGGCACGGTTACCATGATGTTCGCGGCCGCGATTCTCATCATTTCCCTGATTCCGAACCGCATCGAATTTGTCGCCAACGCCGATGCCGCGACCACGACCGAAGAAACCCCGGTCACCGTCTCGGTTTTGGTCAATGACACCGACGAGAGCGTCGCTTCGCTGACGATCCAGTCCTATACGCAGGGATCGCACGGTTATGTCGTGAAATACGGAACCGGACTTCGTTATACGCCTTATACGAATTATCATGGGGAAGATTCTTTCACGTATACGATCAAGAACGCCGGTGGCGATACCAGGACGGCTACCGTGACCATCACGGTGACCCCGGTCAATGATGCGCCGATCGCCCGCGACGATCTTGCGACGACCGCTCAGGACAATGCCGTGACGATCAACGTCGTCGTCAATGACACCGATGCCGACGGCGACGATCTGATCGTAATCAGTTTCCGCTTCCTGCCGGATCACGGAACGGTTTCCATCGACACGGAAAACAATGTCGTCGTCTATACGCCGGATGCCGGCTGGTACGGACAGGACAGTTTCTCCTATCGCATCGAGGATGCGGCGGGAGTGACAGATACCGCCACAGTAACGGTGAACGTTTCGCAAGCAATCGACTGACACCATTCAAACAGAATAACGGCTCGCGGAAATCCGCGGCCGTTTTATTTTCCCGCAGCGATGCCGGATTTTACGAAAAGTCCAGCATGTACCTTGTCAATTGCGGGCGAATGTGATAAATATAATATAGCATTGTTTTTGTTCCATCATCCGCGCGTCCCCTCGTCGGGAGCGCACCATTCAGGGGGAGAAACAACATGAAACGTGGAATTGCCATTGCTTTGTCGGTCATAGGTCTTCTTTTAATCTTGATCACCATCAGCGTCATCACCGGCTACAATTCGCTCGTCGATAACGATGAAACGATCAGCGAAGCCAAATCGACAATCGAAATCCGCCTGCAGGAACGGCATGACATGCTCACCGGCATGATCGCCGCTGTTGCCGGACTTCAGGAACATGAAGCCAGTCTTTATAATATGATCACTGCCGCTCGCGGACTCTACGATAACGCCATCGCTTCGGGAAGCGAGGCTGACATGATCGCCGCCGATGCCGCCGAGGCGACGGCGCTCGCCGATTTCGTCGCTTACATGAGCGTCGAGGACAATCCCGCCATCACAGCGGCTGCGGCTTATTACCAACTCTTGGGGGACATTGAGCTGACCGAGGGATTGTTGGCGGTCGCCCGGCACGACTACAACGAGGCGGTGCAGGAATACAACGCCGCCGTTCGGCAGTTTCCGAAAGTCCTGTATGCTTCGCTGTTCGGATTCGCCGATGCGTATCCGTACTGGAAGATGAACGACGGCGCCGATGAGATTCCCGTCGTCGATTTCAATGACTAAGGTAAAAAGCCTCATCATCCTCGTTTTATTGGCCGCCGGCATCGTCTTTCTCGTCGGCCGATGTTCCAAAGAAGAATACCCGCGGCCGACCGACGCCTATTATTTGAATGATTTCGCCGATGCCCTTTCGGGCGCGGCGGAACTGTACATCGTCAACGAAGGCGAAGCGCTGTTTGCGGATACGGAAGAACTGGAAGACGGAGGCGCGCAGATCGTCGTTGCGACATTCTTGCTTGAAGAAGGACAGACGTCGGCCGATTATAACCGCACCGATCTGTTCCGGCAATGGAAAATCGGCAAGAACGACATGGGCATTCTACTGATGCTCCTTTATGAAGAAAGCGAAATCGGGCCGGTACTCGTCGATGCCCAGGTCGAAGCGGGCTATCACGTCGAGGGGTATGCGTTTGCCTACGATTTCGATCAGTATCTGGATGACGCTGATCTGTTCGCTGCTGATATCGGCGCTTATGAAACGGAAAAGCGGATCATGGAAGTTTATTTCCGCATCCTTGAAGGCGTCTATCACGATGTCTATAATACGAACCTCATCTGGGATCTTGACGATTATGACATCGATTATGAAGTCTATTATTCCGAAAGCATGTACGACGCCGACGTGTCGATGAATTTCTTCGTGTACCTGCTGTCGCCTTACGCTGATCTTGGATCGATGATCAGCTCGCTTGTCGTCGGAATCCTCTGTTTCGGCCTCGCTGGCGGATTTGTCAAGAATCTCGGTGGCGGCGGATCCTCAGGCGGGTTCGGGTTTCGCCGGCGGCGCTGATTGATCGGCGAAAAACTGGTTTATTGTCCAAACAAAAAGGTCGCAGTCGTCTGCGACCTTTTTTGCTTAAGCGAACAGTCAAACGTCGATATGAAGCACGAGTTTCACGAGGAAGCCGATACCAAAGGAGAAGGCTGCTACGCCGAGACTGATGGAGGCCATCGAAAAGAAGCGTTTCTTGAAATTGTAACCTTTCGCGACCGAAATATAATAGTTGAAGAAGAAGATGATCAGGACGGCGCACCCGAGCATCGTGCCGAGGGAGACGAACGGCTGATTCTTGATGAGCAGGTACGGAGCGATCAGGATGGCGACGGTGATGATATAGGCAACGCCGGTATAGAGCGCCGATTTCAACGCATTGGGGTTGTTGTCGGCTTTGGCCGACAGATACTGGCTTGCGGCCATCGAGAAGCTGGCGGCGATGCCGGTGATCAGTCCGGAAAGACTGATGAGGTCGGTCCGCGACTGCAGCGCCAGCGTCAGGCCGGCGAGCGCCCCGGTAAGTTCGACGAGCGCATCGTTGAGACCGAGAACCATTGATCCGACATAGTTGAGGCGCTCCTCGTCCAGCATGCTGATGAGTTCGGTTTCGTGGATGTGTTCTTCCTGAGCAATCTTCGTCGCTTCTTCCCCGATGTGCTTTGCAATTTCCTCATACGTGTTTTTGGCCGCATCCTCGCCTTTTTCCATCAATTTCAAGGCGAACGTGTAACCGAGCAGGCGGCTCAAAAACGTAAACCAGGCGATTCGAAACTTGTTGGGTGTGGCGGGTTCACCCAAATATTTCGTCCAGATTTCATAATGCGCTTTTTCCTGATTCGCGATGTTGATCAGAATTTTCTTGTTCTCCGGGTTCTTCATATTCTTGGCGATGTTCAGATAGACGAAATGCTCGGTGATCTCGCCTTTCTGCATCGTCTGGATTGATTTTCTGACGGCTTTGGGTATTTCGTTCATGGTTGCCTCCTGATGGATCTTGACATCTGTATTCATTATATACCAAATGGACGGGTGGCACAACTACCCGCGATGAATCGTCGGTACTCCCGAACCCCGGAGGCGATAAAGCGGATAATTTCCATTCTCAATGCTGAATCAACCCTAACGGAACCGCACTGGACGGAGCAGTAGAAGATGACGATTTCCATTATGTGACATGTCACTGTTGCGTTTCTTACCAACTAGTATTATCGTTTACTCGATAAGTATTCTGGACCAAAAAACACAAACCCAAGCATTTTCAACTTAAGGTTTTTTTGTAAAATCGATAGAAAATCAGCGGATTATCCCGACATCGGGGGATTGCGTATGCTATAATGATTCGGTAAAGATGGAGAGGTGAAGTCGCATGACGCCGAGGGAACGGTTTTTGCACGGTCTATTGTCAGGATTTCTCAACTCCCGTTACCGTTTTCGCTATCGCTTCACCGATTTTGATCCCATGCGTCAGGATCCGTACATCTTGATCGGCAACCATTCCTGCCTGCTGGACGGACAGATCACGGTGCTGCCGCTTGACAAATATCCGTTCCCCGTCATCAACTCTTTCGTGTTCACTAGCACCTTCATGAAGATCGTGCTGACGAAAATCATCACATCGATTCCGAAGCGCAAAGGTCAGATGGACGTCACCACCATCCGCGCCATCATGGAGACCCTGAAAAGCGGACGGGGCGTCATGCTGTTCCCCGAAGGCAATTCTTCCTATTTCGGCAAGGAAAGCCCAATCATGCCTGGTACGGGCAAATTCCTGAAGAAGATGAAAAAGGACGTCGTCGTCTGCAAGACGCACGGCGGTTATCTGAGCCGGCCTCGATGGTCTGACAAAGGCATTCCCAAGGGCTTGTTCGACATGCATTTCTACACGCTGTTCCAAGCGGAAGAACTGGCGGAAAAGTCCAATGAAGAAATCGAATCCCGACTTGTGGAAGAGCTGAAATTCAATGATTTCGACTGGAATCGGGAAGTGCATGAACGCTACGTTGGCCGCCATCGCGCCAAGGGATTGAACCGCTTCATCTATGGATGTCCCCGGTGTGGCAGTTGGCAGACGATCTTCACAAAAGGCTCCGCAATCCATTGCTCGAAATGCGGCGAAATCGCCCATTTCAACGAATACAGTCTGCTGGAAGGCCTGGCGTTTGACAATCTGGTAGCCTGGGACGAATATCAAAAAACGCTTCTGCCGGCAATCGTCAAGACCCAAATCCACTCGCTTGGCGATATGTATGACGTCGATACGGCATCCTACCGGAAAAGCAAACTGGGGCATATGTCGATCTCGCTTTGGAATAGCGTCCTGAGAATTTGGAACAAGCGCCGCCGTTACGACATTCCGGTCGAAGAAATTGCCGGACTCGTACTGACGCGCAAAGACGAATTGTCTTTTGACGTTGGGAAAAAAACCTATTTCTTCAAATTCAAGGATCCAATGTTGTTTTTTGATGCCATAAACTGGATAAAAGGAGTCGCATGATATGGAAAAGTGGAATGTATTGATTTATCTGATTTTGATTGGGATTCTGCTCTTCGTCGGTAAAATCCTCAAAACCTGGGTACCGCTGATCAACCGCGTCGTCATTCCAACGGCATTGATGGGTGGCATCGTCGGCTTGGCGTTCTCGCTCATCTTCCCGACCGTTTTGCCGATCGACCGGACTGTTGTGGAGGCCATCGTCTATCACGCCCTGGCGCTGGGCTTCATTTCGCTTTCCCTTAAAAATACGAACAAGGCAAACAAGGCAAAGCGAAAACTCTGGTCCACCGGCATGATCATCACCAGCACCTATGCTTTGCAGGGTTTCATCGGCATTCTGCTCATCCTGCTGTTCTGGAGCGACAAGTTCGTCGGTGCCGGCATGTTGCTGCCGCTCGGATTCGGCCAAGGCCCCGGTCTGGCGATCAGTTTCGGGAGAATGTGGGGCGACATGCTTGGTGGCAACGGCATTTCGTTGGGCGCTTCCTACGCGTTCCTTGGCTTCCTTTGGGGTGGCATCGTCGGCGTCTTCGCCATCAATTACATCGCCCGGAAAAAAGGTCTTGTCAAGCCGACGCAATATGAAGACAAGTCCGTTCAGAAAACGACCATCGAGATCGACACGGTGAAAGAAGTCAGTGCCCTTGACGGCCTGACCGTCCAGATCGTCATCATCTCGATCATCTATGGGCTGGTGTGGCTGACGCTCTACGTCTTCAACATCATCCTTAAGCCAGCCAACGGCGGGATCGGACAAACGGTCTATAATCTGCTGGAAGGCTTCAACTTCATCATTGGCATCGGCTATGCCCTGTTGTACAAAGTCATTCTTCACGCCATTGAGAAGAAAAATCCGAAAGTTGAAATCATCACCAACAACTATTTGCTGTCGAATATCAGTTCGATGTGCTTCAACTTCATGATTGCCGGATCGGTCCTGATGATTTCCGTCGATTTTCTCGCCGAATACTGGCAACTGTTGCTGGTCGTCTCCACGATCGGGGGCATCAGTACGTTCTTTTACACCCGCTTCATTACCAACAGGGTTTATTCGCAACATAAGGACGAATACTTTGTCGCCCTTTATGGCATGCTGACGGGCGTCGCATCCACCGGCATCGCCCTGCTCAAGGGGTTGGATCGCAATCTGGAAACCCCGGTTGCAGAAGAACTGGTATTGGGTTCGGGAACCGCGATCACGATGGCGTTGCCGCTCTTCGGAATCCTGATGTTGCCTTCCATCGGCTATGGCACGGCGAATGAGCTGCCATTGAGCCTGGTCGCCCTCTTCGGCTGCCTCGCCTACACGATTGTGATGGTCGTGATCTTGTTGATCCGCACCAAAAGAGTACCCACATAAAGAAGCACTTTATCATCAATGAGTCGGGCAAAAGTGCCCGACTTTCTTTTGGGTGTTGTCTTTTTCGACGCGGAGCGGTATAATGACTAATGAAATGGGGGGATTCACCTTGAATTTGGAGCGTTACGTCTTTGAAACGGCTTCGCCGGAAGTCTTCGGAAGTAAACACATCGTCGGCACCATCATCGCCTTCATCATGATCGCAATCATGTTGCTCGTGCTGTTTCTGGTTCTGAAAAATCACAAGCATTCGCGCGTACTGAAAATCACTGCCATCTTCATACTGGTATTGGAAGCGATCAAGTATACCTATGCATTCGTCGTCTATGGAAATTTCCCGTTGTATTTCATTCCGATGCAGCTCTGCAGCTTCTCGCTCTACCTGATGCCGCTCATCGCTTTTAGCAAAGGAAAGCTCCGGAAATTCTTCATGCCAACCACGTTTGCGGTCGGCATGCTGGCCGGACTTATTACTTTGCTATACCCGGCGACCGTTCTCGGCGGCCCCTACGGATGGGAACTGTCGGTCGACAACATCCTGCCGTACCACAGTTTCACGTATCATGCGACAATGATCTTTTTCTCCCTCTACCTGCTTTTTGGCAAGGAATATCGGCCGACCATCAAGGATTATCCGCGAGCCTATGTTACCCTCATCGGCTTTGCTGTGATGGCGATGATCACCAACGCGATATTCGGCACCGACATGATGTTTCTGAACACCGGCGCCGGCAATCCGTTCCAGTTCATTCTGACGCAAAACGGTCGGTTCGTGTATATGCTGTTCATGATGGCGATCGCCGCCGTCCTGCTGTTTCTGCC
>Ga0268280_1000264_pt1 | contig 48546 bp, 51 predicted proteins | sample saktaG_9_FD_190139 | JGI IMG/M metagenome (GOLD analysis project Ga0268280, IMG submission 190139) | Saline water microbial communities from Sakinaw Lake, British Columbia, Canada - sak_2011_5_24_40m | ecosystem: Environmental > Aquatic > Non-marine Saline and Alkaline > Saline ...
AGGAAGGAGCATAGCCAGCGACGTGCCTTGAGCGGTAAGCTCGTTGTAGCCCAAACAATATACGAGCACGGGTATCACGATTATAGCGCCGCCTAGCCCCAACAGCCCCGAAACGATACCTGCAGCCGCGCCCAATACGATCAGATAAAATATATTCACCGGGCACCTCCTTTTACCGATCAAACTATATAATTCTGGAGACGTATTATTTAATTAAAAGTATTACTATAACCAGGATCAACAGAAGAGAAATCGATCGCGGTTATGACAGAACCCCAAATTATAACAATGACTCCGAAAGATCCTATGCCTAACGATATGGCATTGATTATCTGCATAAGCATCTCTCTTTATCTCCTTCTTTTTTACACAATTTTTAGCGGGTCCGCATCGCGATTCCCGTTAGTAGACAAGATATATTATACAAAATATACACTCTCAAGGCAAAGCAATTGTCCCGCCACGCAAGTTTTTAGAGATGGGGCGGGAATGACGGGCGGGGGCTCTTCCTTAATTCCACGATTCGTTTGCTCCTTTTGAATATTCATCTTCCGGAATGAGCGGCTTATCCAGCTCCGCCTGAAGGCCGGCCGGTATCTTGCGATTTGAAGCTATCTGTGCGCCTGCCTGCCGCAGCAACTCTTTATAGCGGCTTAGTACAGGTTCGCGTTCGGGGTTATCCGAGGTAAGAATCGGCCCCTGGCTCCTGTAGATCTCGGCGATAATGTCAGCCTTGTTATTGCGGATATCGCGTTCGCACGCCAGCTCCAAGACCGCGAACTGGTCCTTCTCCGGGAATCCGCAATTAGACACCCAGACTATTGAAGGATATTTTTCATAACGGGATACATGGCGTGTCTGGCCAGCATCTCCAATCTCGAACTGCGGGCATACCAGCGGCAGGCTCCTGTCCATGAAATCCTTCATGATGCCGGTGACGTGGTCGACATAGAGGGGGCTGGCCATGATAACAATGTCGGAGGCCATATACTTCATGAGAAGCTCCTCCATGTCGTCTTTTAAAACACACTTGCCCGGCGTCTTCGTCCAGCACGTAAAGCAGCCGATGCAGTGGCCTATCTTCTTGCGCGCAAGCAAGACGTTCTCCGTGGAGGCGCCCGCCTTTGCCGCGCCTTCCAGGAGCGCTGAAACTATGACATGCGTATTGCCTCGATCCGCCTTCGGACTACCGTTAAATGCGGTTATCTTCATATGCGTAATCTCCTATTTGCCTCTTTTAGAATACCATGCGGTGAACTTCGCGGCAGCGAGAATGGGACAGATCGCTATGGCGTAATTTACCACCACATTTATCGACGGTATTAAATGATTGAGTCCGGATGCCGCTGTATTGGCCACGAACGCCGCGAACCAGACCCACGTGATTACAAAGTTGGCGCGCAGGAACTCATCCGAAGCCCAATACTCTTTTGGGACGCTCTCGCGCGCATACTGGATCGTGAACGGCTTACCGATAAGTATGGAGGTGAGCACTATGAGCGTGAGGGCAGTGTTACTCAGCAACCTTATCCAATGGCCCAGCCACGCCCGGTCGATGAAGGCCGCGGCAGCCGCAAATATGACAAATACCGCCAACGTCCCTATCTGCAATATCTTGGGGCTGCGCCCGGCCATTTTCTCCATCACGATAGCAACAACGGAAGCCGCAAGCGCAATGATAATCGCGGTAAAAAGCTTGCCGTAACTCAACAGCACCCAGAACGCAAGCCATGGCAAGAACGTCATTATCATTCGAACCTTTTCCGAGATCACCGCCCATACGGTGATTCCTGTCAATCCCTCGACGCGCTTCACTTGCTCGGGATTGACCCTGAGCCTGTCGAAGGGTCAATACAACAGTAGCATTATACAAAATACACGCTTTTAAGGCAAAACAATTGCATATGTTAGCCCAAGGCCCTATAGACAGGAGTAGGCACAAAATTTGTCGTAGACAAATTTTGCAGGAATGAGCTATGAAGCGATAGGTAGATCTTTAAAAATCAGCCAAGAAACGGCAAGAAAGGCTTGCCGGCATGATAAATAGTCTGCCTATCCTATGTATCGTTTCCGACATTTTCAAACAGATTTGGCTCAACTGCCTTGCGCAGATCTTCCCAAAACTTTTTCCTGTTTTCCGCATCGGATGGCGACAGCGCCGGAAACTCCAGAAACGGCACTTTTATATTTTCTTTGGCGAGTTCTTCCGTTAATATTTCAGCCATTATGCCCGCAAGAGCCGGGTCGTAAGGATCAGGCTTATCTACCTTATTTGGAGATTCTGTTTGGTACCTGTTTACCTTATGCTTACCCCAATGGATCCCGCACGTAGGGCTGTTTTCCAACCCGAGGAAACATGTGAGACGGTAATTATTCTTGATAAACTCTTTCACCATAAGCATCGGTGTTTTTAATAGCTCTTTACAGTGGTTCCTGAAAAATATGTTGTCGTATTGCTGACGTCCCTGAGGATTCCTCATTAATCCCATGGCGCTCGTCTCGGGGCAAAGATACTGTATTATGCCAACATGCCTCTCCATGAGATAATTCATGAGTTCCTGAGACAACGGAAAGTTCTGACCTAAAATATGCACCCTGCAATACGGGTTTACAAGGCACTGGGCGATCAATATTATTCTCTTATCTTTTTTGCTCATGTTTATCTCCTAAATTATTCTTGAGTCGTACGCCCAGTGCATCACGGCCTGGCGTTGTTTGGGCCTGCACTTAATGTCACCGGCGCTACAATGTTTATAAACTTGAGCTATATGCCGCCTGATCGCTTTCCACCTGGCTATCTGGTGACGGTCTTCTTCGCCCAGGCGCCGGCCCATGTAATACCGACAATACCACTGGAACCAACCGCGCGGATCATCCGGATATATCCATCCTTTTTTACGCCAGTACGATAAGGGCTTGCTGGCATTGATTCCGAAATAATTCAGCTTCGGATCATGGCGCTCGGGACAAAGTTTCGCTTTTCTGAACCAGTCGGACGGAAATTCCCTGCGACAATCTGTCATGTACTTACCGCCGAATACGCCAAGTTTTAACATCTGCTTAGGCGTAAGTTCCGGCTTGAACTCCGGATCAAAATTTTTCCCGACAGGTTCCGTCAAAAAATAACGGAAACGCTTCTGCATCTTGTCGTTGACGGTTACGATCTTTCGCCTCATTTCTTATTAACGAACTTTAGCGCAACAGTGTTTATGCAGTAACGTTTATGGGTCGGTGGCGGCCCGTCCTCAAATACGTGCCCCAGATGAGCGTCGCATCTGGCGCACAAGATCTCGATGCGATCCATACCAATACTTTTATCAGCCTCTTCTTTTATATTTAGGCTGGAAACCGGCTTCCAGAAACTCGGCCACCCAGTCCCGGATTCGAACTTTTCATCGACACTGAAGAGGTCCGTCCCGCAGCAGACGCATTTATAAATACCTCCTCCTTTGCCGATCTCACACTTTCCGTTAAATGGCGCTTCTGTGCCTTTCTGGCGAGTAATATGGTATTGTTCGGGGGTGAGAATCTTCTTCCATTCTGCGTCGGATTTTATTATGCAGTCGACTTCTTCGGTTTTTCCGGTGCCGGCGTTAAAGATGAGTATCTTTTTCGCATCTTTAGAAGCAGCGTTATTCACAAATACTCCGATAAGAGCAAAAAATAAGATAAACGCCAAAACATTCCGCATCATATACTCACTCTGTCAAAAAACTGGCGGAGGAGATACGTACCAATTCAAACCTTTTCCGAGATCACCGCCCATATAGTGATTCCTGTCAATCCCTCGACGCGCTTCACTTGCTCGGGATTGACCCTGAGCCTGTCGAAGGGTCAATACAACAGTAGCATTATACAAAATATACGCTCTTAAGGCAAAACAATTACATGCGTTAGCCCAAGGCTCTATAGACAGGAGTAGGCATAAAATTTGTCGTAGACAAATTTTGCAGGAATGAGCTATGAAGCGATAGGCAGATCGTTAAAGATCGGCCAGGAAACAGCGAGGAGAGCTTGCCTCTATGAGATTTGAGCCTATGCATGCAACTTGAGGTTTCAAATTGAAACCTCAAGTGTCTATTCCTGCTTAAAACCTATCATGCGACGCGGCTTCTCCGGTGGAGGCGCCATGAGCTGCCGGATAGCCTCGAAGATTGATTGTATCTCGACATCGTGTTTGCCGGTCTTTCTTTCGAGTTCGTTGAGTTTATAAACAAGCTCTTTATGAACTGAGAGGATCTCTCTTAGTTTCACAAAAGCGCGCATTATAACAATATTGACCTGAACGGCTCTCTTACTATTGACCACGCTTGAAAGCATGGCTACGCCTTCTTGAGTAAATACATAAGGAAGATAACGCCTGCCTCCATAACTTGAGGTGCCAATTTGGCACCTCAAGAATTCGTCCTTGGTTAACCTGAACATAAAATCTTCGGGAAACCTCTCCACATTTCTTCTAACTTGTCTGGTTAAAGACTTTGTTTCCACACCATATAATTCTGCCAGGTCTGAATCAAACATAACCTTCTTACCTCTGATCTGATATATCCGTCTCTCCACATCTTCCACGACCGATATTCTAACCATATTCTACGTCTCCTTCTTTGAATAAATATACGCGGGCAGCCCCTCTGCCCTCCCTATACTATAAGACGGGAAAAGTGGCAAAATTATTGCAAATTATTTTAAAATAGTTTTTGTCCGACGGGAAAAGTTTATTGGTTAAAGACTAAAAAGGGAGGGTGCGGTGTAATTTGGAGATACATCTGACAAGTTCTACAAAACTGGCGGAGGAGGTAGGATTCCTCCTTCGCTCGCATAGCTCGCTTCGGGCCGGCCAATTTTCTGTCGCCCGGAGGGCTCCTCCTCCCGTTGGTCGGCGAAAATTGGCTTCGAATCCTACTTCCGGGTGTGTTTTATAAGCTACCCAGAATAGGACTTGATATAACTGGCGGAGGAGGTAGGATTCGAACCCACGGTCCACTTACGCGGACAACAGTTTTCAAGACTGCCGCTATCGACCACTCAGCCACTCCTCCGCTTTAACACTCTACAGTTTTTCTTGCTAAAAAATAGTCTTCATACCGCCGCAGATAGCGTCAAACGGAACAACTGTGACTTTTTTGTTTAACGCATATCGCTGTTTGCCAGGATAAACGACCGCTATGTGTTCAAGCTTCAGATCTTCCAGAGCAATCTTCATTGAAGGCGTCATTTTCGGCGCATCGGCTCTTTTGCACTCAAGTCCATACATGCGTCCATTCTTCAAGAAGACCAGATCTATTTCGGCGTCGTTATGGGTCGCCCAGAAATAAACCTCATCGGGATCTACGGAATGGATCACTTCCTCTATCACATATCCTTCCCAGGAGGCGCCACAGCGTGGAGAACCAAGCAAGTCCGATTCCGTCTTTATTCCAAGCAGCGTATGAAGCATGCCTGTATCGCGGATATATATCTTCGGAGATTTTACCTGACGTTTTTTTGTATTCGCGTGCCATGGCTGCAGCTGCCGCACCATAAAAACTCCGGAAAGGATATCAAGGTATCTGCGAATAGTTGGCTGGCTGACTCCTAAAGAACCGGCCGGATCTGCCGCATTCCATATTTGTCCATGAGTATGCGCCAACATCGTCCAAAACCTGTATAGCGCGACTGTAGGAGCCGCTATGCCCTGTTGGCGGAGGTCTCTCTCAAGAAACATCTGGATGAAGCTCTTACGCCAGATAAGGCTGTCGGCGTCATTCTTAGCCAAAAAAGATAGCGGGAACCCTCCGCGCAGCCAAAGACGCGGGGATTGTTTGGGCCCTACTTCATCCAGGCCGAATCCCCCCATGACAATCGTCTCTATGCGGCCTGCCAGACTCTCGGAGGACTGCTTTAACAACTCCGGAGAAGCGCTTCCCAGAATAAGGAACTTGGCGGGTAAGGGCCTTCTATCGAGGAGAACGCGAAGGATGGGAAATAATTCCGGGCGGCGCTGCACTTCATCTATTACAATCAGGCCCTTGAGTCCGGCTAATGCCGTATTAGCGTTATCTAGCCGCCTGATGCTTTCCGGGTCCTCAAGATCAAAATAGTTGGCAGATGTAATGTCCACCAGTTCGCGCGCCAGAGTCGTCTTTCCGCACTGGCGCGGTCCCAGCAAGACAACGGCCCGACTTCTCTTTAAAGCCTTTTGAAGATGGGATTTGAGACCCGGTCTTTTTATCATCTTAAAAGTGTACCATGAAATTCGAAATTGTCAAGTTACTTTTGCATGGTATATTTTCTAGAAAAAGAGCTGCCTGTATACGGCTAAATAGATAAATTTGGATTGATCCCAAAGGTCAATAAAAAATTTATTCATTGAGAATGTCTGGAACATGAGGCTGAATATGAACGATATCACGACTATGTTCAGTATGTATACGGTCACTATGGAAAAGAGGTAGCCCGACTTCACTATATCAGGCTGGCGGATCTTCATCACCTCTATGGTGGATATCATGTGCATAGCGAGCGTAAAGCCTATCAGGAATACGAAGAGGCCGCCGTTAATCGTGTATGACGACGCCACGACGAAATATATGACCGTTATTATGATGGCATATATAGGTATGAAATACGGCCCGAGCTCTATGACGAAGTTCGATTTATCGGTTCCGACAGAGCCGCCTTCTTCGGAAACCTTAAATGATTTTATCTTGCCGCCGAAGACCCACGCCAATCCCGCATGGACCGACTCATGGCCCAATACGTAGAGATAAGTAGGTTTGTAGAATAATAGGTGCAGCACCACATAGCTCGCTATTCCCCATGTAAAATAATTGAGGCTCGAGGCGAGCTCCCTTATAAGGATGAAATTGCTGTAAAATGCCGACGTGACGCCGAATGTCAACGGCATCGCCAGGACCCCTATGACGAGTTTTATAAAGAGCACCAATCCGGAGCCTTTATTCTTCTGCTTCATTTTATTCATTTTGGCTTTATGACCTCTAGTCCATCCATATAAGGAATGAGAGCCTTGGGAATACGGACGCTTCCGTCCTCATTCTGATAATTTTCCATGATAGCCACGACGAGCCTCGGCAGGGCCACTCCGGAGCCGTTCAGTGTATGCAAAAAGAGAGTCTTCTTTGTAGCTTTATCGCGGTAACGGATATTCGCGCGTCTTGCCTGGAAATCCGTAAAGCAGGAGCAGCTCGAGACCTCCAGATACGTATCGACGCCCGCGGCGTAGAGCTCGATATCATAGCACTTGGCGGCGGCGAACGAAATATCTCCCGTGGCGAGCATCACAACGCGGTATGGAAGCTCTAAAAGCTGGAGCACCTCTTCTGCATCAAGCAATAATTTCTCAAGCTCATCGAAAGATGTTTCGGGCTTTGTGAACTTCACAAGCTCCACTTTATCAAACTGATGTATCCTCACGAGCCCGCGGGTATCTTTTCCGTAGGAGCCGGCCTCCCTCCTGAAACAAGCCGAATATGCGGCATATTTTATAGGCAGCTGGGACTCTTCCAGAGTATCCCCGGCATGAATATTGGTGACCGGCACCTCCGCCGTAGGTATAAGAAAGAGGTCCTCATCTTTAAGTCTGTACATATCGTCTTCCAGTTTCGGAAGCTGCCCGGTCCCTGTCATGCTTCTTCTATTGACCAGAAATGGCGGCAATATCTCTGTATAGCCGTGTTTCCCTGTATGAAGGTCTAGCATGAAGTTTATGAGTGCACGCTCAAGTCTGGCGCCTAGACCTTTGTACAGAATGAAGTTCGAACCGGTGATCTTTGCGCCGATCCCGAAGCATATAATATCCAATATCTCGGCAAGTTCTATGTGAGTCTTCGCTTTAAAGCCTAAATTAGGTGTTTTACCCCATGATTTGACGATTTTATTGCATTCCGGACCGCCTACAGGGAGCGATTTATCGGGTAAATTTGGGATTATATACTTGATTTTATCTATTTTTTGGCTTATCTCCTCCACTTTTGCCTCAAAATCTGATATTTTCTGGGATATAGGCTTCATTTTGGCAATAATCTCTTTTGGGTTGCCTTTTGCCTTTAAAATAGTGGCTACTTCATCATTGGCTTTATTGCGCTGAGCTCTCAGATCCTCTACCTCAACAAGGATCTTCCTGTGCTCTTCATCAAGATTAAGAAACTCATCTATATCGAGCTTATAGCCGCGGTTATTAATAGCTTCTTTAACTATCTCTTTATTATCGCGTATAAATTTTAAGTCCAGCATACTCTCTCCTCTATCCTTTAATTACGCCCAATGGCCGCATCCGCCTTCCCATTCAATACGAAAAATACTCAATGCTTCGGCGGATTCCGCTTCAGCCCTTAATAACACCTAAAGGCTTCATACGGCAGACTTTCTTCGATATGCCTGCCCCGGCTACTACATCCACCACTTCATTAACATCCTTATATGCTTCCGGCGCTTCTTCCGCGAGAGTCTCTCTCCCGCTCGACAATACCAGGATGCCTTTCTTCTCGAGCTCGGCTGCTATCGATCTGCCGCGGCAAGCCTTAATGGCGGCCGTACGGGAGAGTCGTCTACCTGCGCCATGACATGTGCTAAAGAATGTCTCTTCGGCCTTCTTTGTCCCGGTCAATAGATATGAATTTCTTCCCATATCTCCAGGTATTATAACAGGTTGCCCGGAATTTTTATACTTTGCCGGCAACTCCGGATGACCCGGGCCGAATGCCCTCGTTGCGCCTTTTCTGTGGACGCAGAGCAGCTTCTCACTTCCGTCAATATTATACTTCTCTATCTTAGCTATATTATGAGCCACATCATAAATTAAGTCCATCCCTAAATCTCTCGGGCTCATAGAAAAGAGATTCTCAAAGACCCCCCTCGCCAGATACATGAGGCACTGCCTGTTGGCCCAGGCGTAATTTGCCGCGCACTTCATGGCACCCAGATACGCCTGTCCCTCGGGAGAATTCACCGGAGCGCACGCAAGCTGCCTGTCCGGTACATCTATACCATATTTGGAAAGGCACCTTATAAAGCTCTTCGAATACTCATCGCATACCTGGTATCCGAGGCCACGCGAGCCGGAGTGCAGCATCATAGTGACCTGCCCGAGCTCCAGCCCAAATACCTTGCAGGCGGCTTCATCATAGATCTCGTCGATGACCTGGACCTCCAGGAAATGGTTACCGCTCCCGAGAGTGCCTGACTGGTGCTTGCCTCTTTCGTAGGCCCTATCGGATACTTTATCGGGGTCAGCGCCATTTATCGCGCCGCGCTCTTCGGTATACTCGAGATCTTCCTGCCGACCGTAACCGTGATCGACGACCCACTTCGAACCTTCGACGAGAAGCTTGCGCTCCTCTTTCGCGGTCACTTTGATATCGCCTTTGGAGCCGACGCCTGCGGGAATATTATTGTAAAGAGCGTAGACGAGCTCTTTTAGTTTCGGCTTAAGGTCGGCTTCTTTCAGATTCGTCCTGACGAGTCTGACTCCGCAATTGATGTCAAACCCCACACCGCCGGGAGAGATGACGCCGCCGGATTCGATATCCGTAGCCGCGACTCCGCCGATCGGGAAGCCATAACCCCAGTGAATATCGGGCATCGCCAGAGACGCTTTTACTATGCCGGGCAACGTTGCTACGTCCGCGACTTGCTGGGCCGCCTTGTCGGTGCGCACATCCTCTATCATCTCATCATCGGCGTATATTATGCCGTCGACGCGCATACCTGTCATGTAACTCTTGGGTATGCGCCATCTGTGGTCGTCGATCTTTTCCAGGGGGCCGTTCCAGGTATTCATATGTCGAAGATTATATCGACTTCGTAATAGTCGTCTTTTTTTATTATCTTGAGGTTGTAGTATGTGGCGGCCTTTATCTCGGTCTTCAGCCTGTTCCTATCCTCATTGACCGATCGGCCGAACGCTTTTGCCACTATAACGTCTTCGGACAGCTCCGAGACATCGAACTTATAGAAGATGATATTTTTTGTGTAGAAATTGTAGAGCAGCTCGTCAAGCCATGATATGAGGAGCTCTTCGTGATTTTGTGCGGTGAGCTCGAAATCCTGCGTGATCTCGCCCTTTATGCCTTCGAGGTCGGCAAGTATATCGAACATAGCGAAAGCGGCATTCTCGAAAAGCTCTTTTAGGGTCTTACCGAATACCCTTACACCGATATCTGCGGTGTGAGAGAATTGTTCGTAGCGCTTGGCCATAAATTGTGATTGGCTGGAAAACTTTTCTCCAGCTATATTGTAACACCAAAATCGCTATTTTCCAAGAGCCTCGATGATGGACCGGGCGACGGATCTTGATGAAGCGATAACGGCTTTGGATGCGGGCTTCCCAAAATTTATTCTCTTGGGCTGGATGCCAATGATGACGATCTCGCATCTTAATGTGTGAGTGAAGTAGTCGATGAGTATCTTGGGTGGTATCTTGTGAGTGGAAAAGGATATTCCCTGACCCACTTCATCGGCCCTTAATAAGAGCACGGCGCCCGGATCCTCTCCGATATCAGCGGAATCTACGATAATAAGATGGGTGGGCTTAAAAGTTCTTATCTCTCCGGTAACATTCTCCGGAGCTGTAGAACCTTCGAAAGTCTGCAGCTTTATACCTTTTTTTATCTTCTTGGATCTCTCAAGCGCGTTTATGACGAGTATCCCGGCGATATCGTCGGCCCGAAGCTCGGAACCGATGCCGAGCACTGCGACGCGTTTGGCGCCTTTAAGCCTTGCCGCCAGTTCAACTTTGAGACTTTCCACGGAATGTCACCTTCAGTTTTTTGCGATCGAGTACGGCGAGCTCGAATTCATTGGTCACTTCGATCGCCTTCTTCGCGCAGGAGTCCACACATTGGCCGCAGTATATGCACTTACCCAGATCTATCTCGACCTCGAACTCTTTTTCACCCAGCTTCTTTATGTTGATGGCGTTAGACGGACAGTCGCGCATGCATAATTTACAGCCGATACACATTTCGGGGTGGAACTTCATCTTGCCTCTGAAGCTCTTTGGGGTATCCTCCTTGATATAAGGATACATAAGGGTCGCCGGTTTTTTAAAGAAGGACTCTATGACCTGCTTTATCATCTTGCCCGGCCTGATCATTTTGGAAGGATCCCTTTCAATAGGAGGTTTAGTAGCAGCTGTAGAAACGCTAAGGGCGCGATATATTTCCAGCAAAGCCTCATCATCTGGTCTATCCTTAGACGGGCGAATACGGTGCGCGAAAGAGACATTATGGAGATTATAAATAGGACTTTTAATACATATAAAATAAATCCGATCACCGGGCCAAGGTTAAGCCCGAACGGTAAAAATACCGCCGCCAGGAGCGACGCTCCGACGATCGTCTCTATGTCCAGAGCCAGCTTAAACATGCCTAAAAGCCTGCCGGAATATTCCGTCAGGGTGCCGGCTACTATCTCGGTCTCCGCCTCTGCGATATCGAAAGGCACTTTTTCCAGTTTTCCAAGCATCGCAACTATCGATATTAAAAATCCCGTGAGATTGAAGAGCCAATACCACGGATGGGCCGTATAAAAGACCATCATACCTTCGAGCGACCACGTATCCGCAAGAAGCGCGGGCGCTAATATGCTTATAAAGAGAGGCACTTCATACGCGAATAACTGTGTGATCGAGCGCACCGCGCCGAGCTTCGAATATAACGATGTGGAATACCAGCCGCCTAAAAAAAGGGTGAGAGTCGGTATGGTTAATAGATACAGAACGATGATAATGTCGCCATTAAAATTGTAGAGAGCCTGTTTTCCCCATAGCGGAATATAAAAGAAGGCCGTTACCGCGCTCGCCACGCCAAATATCGGCATCAGCTTGAATATTCTGGGGTTCGCCTCTTCCGGTATGACCTCTTCCTTGCCCATAAGTTTTAAAAAATCAGCCAGCGGCTGAAACCATGGAGGGCCTATCCTGTTCTGGAGACGGGCGTACAACTTCCTATCAAAATATTCGGCGGCAAAGCCGAATATGACCAGAAACAGAAATCCCGGGAATATCAGTATTTGGAATAATTGTTCCAGCATCTACCTATAGCTTCCTTTTCAGACGATCGTTAATTTTTGTGAAATCCACTCCGCGGTGCTGATACCAATGAATACCGTATTCTCTCAATTCATCCCATTTCAGCATCTTCGATCTCTTGTCATTATGCTCTTTTACAGAGATGAGCCTATCGGTACAAGAGAAGCATGGATCGATAGCCGCTATTACTATTGGTAAGTCCGCCAGCTGCCTGTCCTCCAGCATCTTCGATACGGTCTGCAGGTTTGCCAGCGTAGGGGCCCGCACCTTTACCCTCTCCGGCTTATCAGTGCCGTTAGATTTCACATAATGCATGTTTTCGCCTCTGGGAGCCTCATAACGGCTGACAGCTTCTCCCTCAGGGATCTTCCTGGGAGCTTTTACGGCGATAGGGCCTTCCGGTAAATTTTTTAATACCTGCCTGATGATCTTGTAAGATTCCAACAGCTCGCCCAATCTCACAATGGTTCTTCCATAAACATCGCAATGATCATCCGTAATGACCTTAAAATCGAGCTCTCCGTATGCGGCATAAGGATCATCGCGACGCGTATCTCTGTCTATACCCGATGCACGACCTGTCGGCCCGACCGCGCCTAATCTTAACGCATCATCGTGAGATAGCATACCGACCTTCGAGAGTCTCTTTATGATGGTCGTCTCTTTCGTCGCTATATCGATATAATATTTTGTGCGTTCCTCGAGCTTACTTACTCCTCTCAATATATCTTTGGCATACTCCGGGGTGATGTCGCGTCTTACTCCTCCGATACAATTCATCCCGTAATTGACGCGGTTACCCGTTATCATGGCGAGAATATCCATCACTATCTCGCGGTCACGCCATGTATACATGAGCAGAGTGTCAAATCCTATCTCGTGCCCGGCAACCCCCAGCCATAATAAGTGGCTATGAATGCGCTCGAGCTCTCCTATTAATGTGCGTATATACTTGGCTCTGGCCGGGACTTCAAGAGCGGCTATCTCCTCCACCGCCTGTACGAACGCGCTCGAATGCGCGTGCGAACAGATGCCGCAGATCCTCTCGTTCAAATAGACATCCTGAACATAAGTTCTCTCTTCGCAGGCCTTCTCTATGCCTCTGTGGTTATATCCGAGCCTGATGGTCAAACCGGTTATCTTCTCGCCGCTCAGCTGCACTCTGAAAGACGCCGGCTCTTTTAATGCGGGGTGCTGCGGTCCTATAGGTATTATGACTTTATGCATTTGGCTTCCAATCCTTTCTTAAGGGGTACTGACCCTGGGGCCAATCGTCGGGAAGCGGATAACGCTTGCCTTCGGGGAGACCCTCGACCTTTACACCTAACAGATCCTCAAGCTCTCTTTCGTATATCTGTGCGCTGGGGAAATATTCTATTATCGTCTTTAATACCGGGTTGGCTTTGGCCACGCCCGTCTTGATATTCAGTATAATACCGTCCTGCCTGGTGATGTGATAGATGAGGGATATTTTTTCTATCTCATCCAGGCCGGTTATCGTGCAAAGAAATATGAATTTAAGATCTCGTATGGCATATTCGAAGACTTCTTTAAAATTGCCGTAATCCACCTCGGCCAATATGCGGCGGTCCCTCTGGACCCTTACCTTATCACTTAGATAAGGGAACCTGCTCAACAGATCCTGTTTTATCTTTGTCTCTATATCTTCCATAACTTTATTATCCTGTTATATTGTTGTAGGGCTATTCTCTCTTTTCGACGTAGGGCAATGACGCACGAACGCCCTTCTCTTCCATGCTCTTTAATAATTTTGTTATGCCGTCTATCAGCGCGTTGGGGCTGACCGGACAACCCGGTATATAAGCGGATACCGGAAGCACGGCGTCGATACCGCTCTCTACATTATAACAGCCATCGAATACTCCGCCCGAACAGGCGCATGTGCCGACTACCACTACGAACTTCGGCTCGGGCATCTGTTCATATATCTTTTTTAATCTCGGAGCCACCTGTTTCGTCACCGGTCCGGAACAGAGCAGGATGTCGGCATGTCTGGGCGTGGCTTTTAGCTGCACTCCAAACCGCTCCAGGTCATATCTTGGTGTAAGCGCCGCTATTATCTCGATATCACAGGCGTTACAGGCCCCCGTATTGAAATGCAGCACCCACGGCGATTTGACACGTGCCCAATTAATTATCTTCTTCGCGAACCTCATAAAAATCTATCTCCTGAAAAGAATGAATAGCGCCGTCATAGCGCCGGCTAAATAAATTATCGCTATTGATAAAGACCCTAATGTCTCTACCGGAACTGTCGTTATCATCAAAGCTGTCACGTGCAATATCGTAAAGAAGAAAGCGAATGGAAAGAATTGCGCGTAGTCCGGTTGTATATAGGGGGTCAGCCCTTCCTCTCCGCAAGAATATGATGTCGTTGAGGCGTTTTCGCCCTTCCTCGCCTTAAATGACAGCCTGGATAATAAGCCTGATATCAAAATCGTGACGGTCAGCATTATTATGAAAGCAACCGGCGGAGTTAATATAAATTTTCCTATCATGCTGTCACCCTTTAAGGCTGGTCAAGTTGTTTGCGGCGAGCGATTCATTATGCCTATAGATGCTTAATATGACGCCCGCAGCTACCGCTATAACTACCACCTCTATTATTATGAGTGTTATCACAAGCGACTGTGCAAGCGCCGTCTGGCCGGTCACATAGCCGGCTACAATGATGAGCAGCGTGACTGCCTTTGTGAGAAGCTCCAATCCTATAATAACTCTCATGAGATTACGCGTCACAAGGATACAGTAGAATCCGGCGATTAAGACCATGATAACGAAGAACGCGAAACCTGTAAATATCTGCCAGTTATTACCCATCATTTTTTCTTGGTCTCCTTAAATAAGAGCACTATGCCGAAGACTCCCGCCAATAAGACCACTATCTGCCCAAAGATATCGAGCTGTCTTGAATTCCATAATACGCCGCGGACGTCGCTCTGCGCCAATTTCACGGGCATCTTGAAATCGGCCGGCGCCTTTAACAAAATAAGAGCCGCGCCTACAGCGATCATTATCACGGGCAGATACCAGAACCTCTTCGCTCTATCCTTGGATAGCTTTACTATATCCTTATGCGTGAGAGGCTTCACTAAGCTGATAGTGCTTACAAATACGGCAGTGATAAGACCGGTACAAACTGATAGCTCGAAAACGGCGGCAAGCGGCGAATCGAGACGGAACATTATGATGGTTATGATGGCACTCGTCAGGGCGAGCCCTATCGTGGATTTTAAAAGGCTTCTGGTCATAACGGTCCACAGGGCGGCTGCCGTCATCGCTGTAAGAAGTATAATATCTATTATCGTCATTTGTATCTCTAGTTTAGTGTAAAAACATTCCGGCCAGCGGCATAAGAAATTTATTGAATATCGCGGGGAAATATACGCCCGCCGCTATCGTTATTACCGAAAGCGCTATTGAAACGGCCGAAAATCCAAAATTTGCCTCTCTTACATTCTCAAGCCCGGGCCCCAGTTTACCGAAGAAGACCCTGCGCTGCATAGAGAGCATATAGGCCAATGTCAATATGCTCGCCAATATCGCTATTACCCCATAAACCTGGTGATCGGATCTCCATAATGCTACTATGATGATGAGTTTACTCCAGAATCCGGCCAGAGGCGGCACCCCGCAGGTGGAGAGCATTGCTACGATCGATGTAGCTCCGGTAACCGGCATCTTAGATGACAATCCGCCCATATCATTCATATCCTTCGTGCCGGTGGCCACGCGCACTGCTGCCGCGTTCACGAATAGTTGAGACTTAAAGATGGCGTGATTGAATATATGGAACGCCGCGCCTGCTATTCCGAGCGCTGTTCCTGTGCCAAGCCCTAAAATTATATAGCCTATCTGGCTTATACTTGAATATCCGAGCATTCTGTTAAAATTATTCTGACCGAGTGCGGCGAAAGCTCCTACGAGAACCGATAGCGCGCCTACTACGAGCAGCACCGTCTTGATCTCTTGGCTAAAACCAAATACCGACGTAACGAGCCTGATCAGCGTATAGATACCGCATACCTTAGTTATTATCCCGGCCAACAATACCGCGGCCGGGGCCGGGGCTGTAGCGTAAGCGTCCGGAAGCCATCCGTGGAAAGGAACGAGCCCGCCCTTTATAAAGAGGCCGCAGAGAAATATTACTATGGCGAGCTTCGCTATGATGCCGGGTGCGGAGACTCTCAGGGCCACTCCTACGGCAGAGAATGATGTGTCACCCGCAAGAAGAATAAAGAGCGCGATCGATGAGAGCATCATTATAGAAGCTATCGACGAGAGCACTATATACTTGAAGGCGCCCTCGAGAGCGTGTCTACCTTTATCGAAGGCTATCAATATGAATGACGCTACGGCCGTCACCTCTAAGAATACGTATAAAGAGAAGATGTCTTTCACCATTACTATTCCGCACAGTCCTATGGAAGCTATTATTAAGAGATTTATAAAATTAAACCTCTCATTTTCATCCGTTATCACATACCGGGATACTACTAAACTCGAAAGACAGACGATACCTATAGATAGAAGCATTAAAAATCCGAGCGGATCTATCGTAAATCTGACATTAAAGAACGAGGAGATCGATTCGAGCTCGCCGCTCCAGAAGAACGGATTATGGAATATGGCTAGAATTATCTGGAGAGAAAATAGAGCAAACGCATACCAGAAAGCGGACCTCTTCAGAAGCCCTCCGAAAGGAAGGTTCAGTATGATTATTCCGAATATGGGTATTAAAATGAATAGTGATGGCATCGTATAAAAAATATTAACATAGCCCCGGCGCCGACCAGCGCCCAGATCATGTAAGTCTTGTAGTTTCCGTCGTGCAAATTTCTTATCCTGTCGGTCACAATGTACGCCGATCTGGGCACCAGATCGTTATATATCCAATCTATTGCCTTGTCGATATTCCACATCGCCCGGGAGAAGAGCATGACTATCTTGCGCCCTATATCATATGGATCATAATATCTCCTCTCGGCTCTTTCATATATCCTTGAGAGAAAGGGCGCATAATGTATATGCTCGACTGCCCTAAGCGCGCTGCCCGTCCTCTTAACTCCATATATATGGTTGAGGAGAGCGGCGATCAGCACAATTATCGTGATTATAACGAGCATCGCATTCGTAGGGTAACCATAAAAATTACGGCCTTCGAGAAGATGTTCGCCTAATATAGGCTGGATCAAATATTTAATAGGGAGATAATTCCACACGCCGAACAATATGCACGCGAGTGCAGTGATTATCATAGGAATTAGCATTGCTACGGGCGCTTCCTTGATAGAAAAATAGGGACACATCCCATTTTTCAGATTTGGTTCTTGGGAAAAATGGGATGTGTCCCTATTTTTCCCGAGATAAGCGGCATGGCCCAATTTTAAAAACGACGCCGCGGTAAGAAATGATCCGATGACGGCAGCCGCATAAAATATCCAGCCCCTCTCGAGAGCGCCGTCATAAACGAGTTCTTTGGAGAAGAATCCGTTAAATGGCGGCACGCCGGATATCGATAAAGCCGCTATCAGGAAACAGGCAAATGTCACCGGCATCTTCCATGCCAGGCCGCCGAGTTTTTCGAGATCCGTAGTCCCGGCCTGCTTCTCTACGGCGCCGCCCGTTAAGAAGAGACAGCTCTTGTACATGGCATTGTTCAGCATATGAAATAACCCACCTATTATACCTGCCGGCACAAATGTGCCTATGCCAAGCACCATGTAGCCGACCTGGCTTATAGCATGATACGAAAGTAGCCTCTTATAATCCTTTTGTATGAGCGCCATCATTACCGCAAAGATTATCGTTACAGATCCCACGATCATAAGAAGCATGCTCGCCCAGGAGTGCTGACCCGGCTTAAACATGTCGAGAGATATGCGGGCTAGCAGATATATGCCGAGAAGCTTTTCAAAGGCGCCGGGTATTATGGCCATAAATGGAAGCGGCGCATCAATGGCCGCATCCGGTATCCATGAATGGAAAGGCATCGAGCCCGCTTTGGATATGGCTCCTATCATTAAAAATATGAATGCCAGGCCGCCGATGCCTGAGATCGGAAGGCTAATAGAGGATATGGTTAATGTGCCCGCCAGCTTTCCCGCTATAGCTATACCCGCCATCAAACACAGGTCGCCGGTGCCGACGATGATGAAGGCTTTTGTCGCGGTCTTGTAGGCATTTGGATTGCCTATGGCGATCATGCCGAATAATGTAAGGAGCAGGCCCTCCCAGAAGAATAACAAAAGAATAAGATTATCCGCAAGCACCACGCCGTTCGCGAAGGCGATCGATATCAATAGATATGTGTAAAAAAGTCGTGCGTAGCCCTTATCGCGCAAATATGCTGTAGAATAGAGAACAATCAATGCGCCGAATATCGCTATCGCGGACATTATGAAAGAGCTGAAGTGATAGTTCCTGAGAACGAACTCCAGGCCAAATCCCGCCCAAGGAGCGGAATAATTGACATTATGTCCGAAGAGCTTTATCGCGATAAAGAGGTTCGCCAGCACTGCTAATATACAAATAGGGGACAGCGCCCTATTTCCATGAATTATCCGGGTAGAAATAGGGCGCTGTCCCCTATTTGTCAAAAATACTGCGACGGCCGACACAAGAGGCACTAATATAGGTAAGAGTATTATGTTATTCATCATCCTGCACCCAGCATCTGTTTAACAGCCGATTGAACAAATGACGAGGGATAATATATATAAACTCCCGCCGCCAAAGATATCGCCGCCAGCAGGGCAACCGAAAAGACCATTACGCGCGAACCTTCAGGAGCGTGTGCGAATTTACGTTCTCCCAAGAAGATCATATTGAATAGCCTGAAAAGATAGAGAATGGTAAGAACGGCGCCCGCTAAAAATGTGACCATTAACAATATCTGACCGGAATTCACAGCTCCTGATATAACCATATATTTTGAAAAAAATCCGCCGAATGGCGGTATACCCATAACGGAGAAGGCGCAAAATAAGAACGATATCGCCGTTATAGGCATCGTTGCAATAAGCCCGCCGAGCTTGGTTATATCTTTGGTCTTTGTATTCTGCTCCACTATGCCCGCGCAAAGAAAGAGCCCACCCTTTGCCAGTCCGTGCATCAATATGTAGAGTAGCGCGCCGGCGATGCCGATCTGGGTGCCTACGGCAAATCCGAGAAATATAAAAGCTATCTGACTTATGGTCGAGTACGCGATTATCCTCTTCATATCGGTCTCTACTAATGCCGCTCCTGCCGAAACGAGCGCGCTCGCCGCCGCTATCCATGGTATCACAACATGCCATATAGGCAGGAGGGTGAATGTGACTATAAATAATCTGGCAAATACATAGACTCCTATCTTGACCAAGACCGCCGCGTGAAGCAGCGCGGTCACCGGGCTCGGAGCTACGCCCGCATCCGGAAGCCATGTATGGAAAGGCAGTGTAGCCGATTTTGATAATATCCCTACGAGTATCAATATAACGGCTATGTTCGAAATTGGGTCTGTCTTCAAAACCTCTTTTATCGCGGCCAGATCAAAAGAGCCCGTACTCTGATATACCATAATGAAGCCTACCAGCATTACGAGCGCACCGAATACGGTGACCAGGAACGCCTTGTCCGCGCCGAGGACATCTCTGGGCTCTCTAAAGAATCCTATCAAACGCCAGCTCGCTATGGCGGTCATCTCCCAGAATAGATAGATAAATATAAGGTTGGCGGAGAATATTATGCCCATCATCGAGCCCAGAAATAGGACTACGAGAAAATAGTATTCATTCTGATTTTTGTAGTGGTTGATATACCCGAAGGAGTATAGGACGATTACGGCACCTACTAAAGATGAGGCTATAGCCATAAATACGGCTAATGCATCGGCGGTGAGGACAAAATTGAACCCTAGCGGAAATTCTTGAAAGATCGTGATCTTATGCCCTGCCAGCGCATGAGGCGCCAAGATACATGAGCCGGCTAGAGATACTAACACCATCAATAGGGCAGCCATGTTCCTTAGCCCCTTAGACACTTTCTTAAGGAGGGGGAGCAGAAAGGCTCCCGCTAACGGCACGAAGATTATAGAAAGAAGTATATTATTTTCCATATCTATGTCCAATCCGCCTTCGCAATCAACACGCAATAGAGTAGGTGCTTCGGCGGATTATTTTTATCATGGGCCCATAAACAGATAAAATAAAAAAGTCTTCCAGCATACTTTACTAGAAGACATCTTAGTCTTTTTCTTACGCCCTTTTATTATACCACCGCTGCCCCGCTTGTCAATTCTTTGCTGTTATACGCGCTTGGCTCTGTCATACATATCATATGTTCTAACCCCGCGCAGAGAGCTTATAGTGCCTACGATCTTGGCCACGCTTATGATCCATCTGTAGAAGAAGAACTCCGTTAACGTCAGCATTATAAGATATGTTATGTATCTCATCTTAAAAAGCCTCTGCCCTTCCACAAATGCCAGCATGCTTAATAGTGAAACAAAAGATTGCGATAGAAGCATAAATAATAAGTATGCCAGGAATATGTTGATATTCAGGACGCCCATTAGCCAGCCTACCGTAACGAACGCAATGCTTATAATCTCAATAAAAACACCGAAGACCTCATATAGAACAAAGTAAGGCATCGCTAAAAATCCAAAATAGCCGTATTTGGGATTGCAAGTCATGTACTTATACCGCCACACCGTCTCATTGACCACCCGCTGCCAGCGGTTACGCTGCATGATAAGCGCCGGGATATTATCAGGCCCCTCTGTCCATCCCACATAGAACGGGAGCATAGCTATCTCATATCCCTTATCCTTATTTTTCATAATATAATCATGCGCCCTGAATGTTAATTCTATATCCTCGCATGTAAATTCTGCGGAAAATCCGCCCAATTCATAGAGGACGTCTTTGCGCCACACCCCAAAACCCCCCGCCACATTAGGCATCGCGTTGTATTTGCTCCAGGCGAGACGGTTGCCTATGAACGATCTGATATATTCTATATTCTGGTACGCCACTATCGGATTGTAAGAACAGCTGCGATCCATTATCGCGCCATTCCTTATTTTAAAACCGTTCACGAGGCCAAAATAACTCCCCACGCCTATGATCTTGTCCGGCTCCTTCTCGACCTGCGCCATGACTTTTAATAACGCGTCCCTTTCCAGTATCGTATCGGCATCCATAACGCATATATATTCGTGCTTCGCCATATTGAGGCCCGCATTTACCGCGCCGGCCTTCTTATTGCCCCTATCTTTATCAATCACTGTGACATTGGGATAGTTTTCGCTCTTCAGCACGCCGCGAAGCCTGCCGTCTTTATAATGTTTTATATACACGGCATCCACGGGTTTAAGCTTAAGTAATTTATTCAATATCTCAAAAGTTCCATCCGTAGAGCCGTCATTCACTATTATGATCTCGAATTCCGGATAATTGATATTAAGGAGAGACTGCAGTGAATCGGATATCCAGTCTTCCTCATTATGGGCGGGTAGTATTATGGAGACGGGCAACTTCAGAGATGAGAAATAGAATAGCGAGTAGTCTTCGCTCTCGCCTTCCATGGCCCTTTTCATCTCTTCTATAGAGCCGATAGCTGCGAGAAAGAGATAATATATTGTGAGAACTAAAAAGTATCCTAAAGAAGCGACAAATACAGTATAGACGATCTTAGGTATTAACATTTATCATGCCTCTTCTGTATCCATAATAACTTCCAGGGCTTTTTCACGATCAGCGGGATCGAGCGCGCCAAGTGCGGCGTCAAGCCCTGAATGAAACTTCGATCTGACTACACCTTGCATAAGCCGCACGGCACTTGTTTTGCCGGAAATCGCCTCTTTTAGCAGCTTCTCCATATGCCCGGAATCCTGCAGCGCCAATACGGAGTATTTTTTTGCTATCTCATAATCGCCGGCCAGGAACTTTCCTATATACGGCAGGGAGGCCTCTATGTGATCGGCCATCACTGCCTTCACCGCGCCCAAGACCACCCATGAAGGATCGTTAATAAGAGCTGCCACTTCAGGAAGCGCCGCATCCTTCATAATCTTGCCAAGCGCATAAATGGCTCGGCTCTTGACGAGCCAGTTGTCGTCTTTAAGACACCTGGTGAGCGCCGACTTGGCATCCATGCTGCCGGTATTGCCAAGGCAGTCGCACGCGGCGGCGCGGATCTCCGGAACCATATCTTCGGTAAATTTTTCAAGTTTTCCGATATGATCGCGCGAGGTAAATTTGGACAAAAGCGTCAATGCCCAGTACCGTACCAGCGGATCGTGATAATCCGTTAACTTGAATACATCATCGGCTATATCTTTAGGAAAAGTCTCAAGAATTGATACGATCTTGTAGCTATTGGACGGGTCTTTCTTTAGAAATTCTAAGAGCGCGTTCGCGGCCGGCACCGTCCTTATCTGACCTAAAGATATTATCGAAAAATAAGCGACGTCTCTGTCTTTGTTCCGGATTGTCTTTTTAAGGATATCCACGGCGGATCTTGTCTGGGCATAGCCAAGGCAGAGTATTGCCTCTATTTTACGCCATTTATTCCCGGATCTTAGAGCCGTATCTTCTAATTTAGCAAGCGCCTCGGGCATGACAAAACAGCTCTTAAGGAACTGTTGCTCCGAGTCATTAAAAAAAGCGGCGTCAATGCGCCTGTTCGTCTTTATATCGATGAACTGTTGCGGCGTGACACCGTTAACAAATGACAGGCATGCGGCTGATGAGGAGCTTTTATGGGAGAGGATAAATTCATAAATATATTTTTTTATATTAAGCAGGCTTTGACGGCGTTTTTCCCACAAATAATTATTTAGAGCCGCTGTCAATATTATAACGATACATGTCAAGGCGACAACGCAGGCCAAGACCGCATTAACAGTCCATATAATATCAATGTAATAGTTATACATCTAGAATTTTGCCGAGACGGCGTAATAAAGACTACGTTTTATGAATTTCGGATCTTCTGTGCCATAGATATATCCAAACTTGAAGCCTATACCTTTATAGAGATTAACATTAACTCCTGTAAAGAGAATATACCCCTGCTCATCTTTGGCGTCTTTACCAAGAATGTCATATAATCTGCCGCCGAAGGCTACGCCGCAGTTCCAGCGCAAAAATTTAGTTATCGCAAAATCGCCCTTGAATACCCCGATGGAGGCAGTATCGTGACTCTCCATGTAGCTGGCACCGTAATTCGCACTAAGATAGCTATCGCCAAAATAATATATGAGCCCGGGAGAGACGAGATGCGTATCGTCCGCAGAGCCTCTGTAAGAACGGTATGTATAGACTACCTGCCCAAAAAGATTTTCATAAAGTCTGTGACCGTATTCGCCTGTTGTCTGAAGCTGATAGAGATAAGTGGTGTTCCAGCCGAATCCGGCCTCATAATGGATATACTGATCCTTATCCAGATTGATATAAGAACCCCACGCGGCCGCGTTGTTCTTTACGTCGAATCTCTCCTGCTGGGATACCCACATGTAGCCGGTGATATTTTTATGAATATACCCAAAGGTGTAGTCGAGTTCGTTCCAATGGCCTCTCTTTGTGCCCTGGAGCACGTCGCCGGGTTCAAAGTACGCGTCATAATACCACCTGTCTTTTTCCTCTTCTTTTTCTGCAGTCACGGCAAGCGGCGGGGTAAGCCCCCTGACTAATCCCTCCACAGACGCCTGCTCCGCGGCATAGACAAAAGAACATGCGCCTAAAACAAGCACCGTCACTACGAGGAAGCCCATGGGCAGTCTCTTTTTACGCATTTTTTTCCTTAAACTTTTCGGCTATATCTATGGCCGCTGTTATGCTCTTTATCTCCTTGCCAAGATCCTGGGTCTTAACTATGAAGCCTGTCGCATTCAACTTGCCCGCCGCCTTCACTCTCTCTTCGTTGGAGAAAGCCGTAACGATAAATATCGGCAGCAAGGCATCCTGCGACCTTATAGTTTTGAGAACACTCAAGCCATCCAGCTCCGGCATCATTATGTCGAGCAATATGGCAGCTGGTTTGTCCTTATTAAATCTATCAAGCGCGTCTTTGCCATTATTGGCAGTTATCACTTCATATCCGTCAGCCTCAAGTCTAATTTTCATAAGATCCACAAAATCCACTTCATCATCTACGATCAACACTCTCCTCTTGGCCATGGTCGATACCCCTCTTTTTTATACTCTACCACACGCTCAAATCTTGTCAAGCTCTTCTGGGTTTTCTTCAAAATACTTCTTCATCTTCTCGAGTATCTCTTTAAGGCTCGTTTTGGGAGCGGAGCCGGCTACCCTCTTAAGCTTTGCCAGATCCGGGAACCTCTTCTTTATATCCTGAAAATTAGCGCCGTAATACTTCTGATACGGCTCGAAGACTATTTTGGATGAGCTTACGGTTATTCTCTTTATCATCTCGGCAAGATCTTTTATAGATATAGAGTTCTCGGAGCCTAAATTTATCACTTCGCCGTTCGCCGTTTCTGTCCCGGCAAGTTTTATGATAAGCTCTATGGCGTCGTCCACATACGTGAAACAGCGTACCTGCTCGCCATCGCCATATACCGGCATAGGCTTATTCTTCATCGCGAATTTGAAGAAACGCGGTATCACCATGCCATATCTTCCTAGTTGCCCCGGTCCCACGACGTTAAATAGCCTCACTATGACTACCGGAAGGCCTCTCTCCCTGTGGTACGCTATCGCGAAAAATTCATCCAATAATTTAGAACAGGCGTAGCTCCACCTGTTGACATCAGGAGGGCCTATGACCACGTCCTCGTCTTCTTTAAATGGATATTTCTCGCTCTTACCGTAAACTTCGGATGTGGAGGTTATGACGACCTTAACGCCGTGCGCGGAGGCATATTTCAGGATGATAGACGTGCCGATCGTGTCGTATATTATGGTCTCAAGAGGATTATCGACCACATTCTTTACTCCTACGGTAGCGGCGAGATGATATATTATGTCGCACTTCTCGATCGCCTTGGCCACTAAAGCTTCATCTGTTATCGATCCGGTGATCAAATGAAAATTCTTATCACCCGCGAATTTATCAAGATTTTCTTTACGGCCAGTTGAGAAATCATCGATGACCGTTACATGATATTTACTCTTTAATAACGCTCCCGTCAATACAGAGCCTATGAATCCGGCGCCGCCGGTTATCAATACATCCTTTATCTTTTTCGCTGCAGCGGGCTTCGACCTCTTAAGCACAGCGTTGATCCTGGCTAAGAACTCCTCGGCGTCATAAGGCTTGGTAATATAATCGTCCAGCCCCTTATTCAGCGCTTTGACCTTATCGGCCTGTACCACCTTTGCCGTAAGCATTATGACGGGGATATCTTTGGTCGTCTTGCCGGCTCGGATCTTATCCAAAACTTCATAACCATTCATGCCCGGCATGATGAGATCCAAGAGTATCAGGTCAGGCTTATTTATTTTAAGAAAATCGAGCGCTCCTTCCGGATTATTTGAAACAGAGACATCAAAACCGTTTGCTTTCAACCTTTCAGATATCAGGTCCGTTGCAAGTTTTTCGTCATCTATCAGCAGTATGTGCGGCTTACCCATGTTGTGATTCAACCTTTCTTATTTATAATCTCAAATATGACGTACTTCAATTTCTCGCTATCGTGCCTTATCAATTCCTTTTCATGGGCGACATCGGATACTATGATCTTCGCCCTTGTGATCTTTCTTATCCTGCTTAAGTCCCCCACTTTGACCGGGAACTGACCTTTTTTGGAATATTTTAATACCGAATCCATCGAAAGTCTATTATTATCCGAGATTATGATATAGTCCAGGTAATCTCCTTTGAGATACCTTAGTATCTCCCTAATGTGGTCTATGGCATCGAAATTCGAGGTCTCGCCCGGCTTGGTCATCAGATTACAGATATATATTTTCTTCGCCTTAGTTTCCGTAATCGCTCTTCTTATATCTTTTATCAGCAGGTTTGTTATCACGCTCGTGAAGAGGTCTCCGGGCCCTATCACTATAAAATCTGAGTTGATTATAGAGGAGTACGCGCCGATATCGCATTTACTCTCCGGCTCATGCCAGCAATCCTTTATCCGTAATTCCGAAGGCCTGTTTCTGCAGAGATCTATATTACTCTCTCCCTTTACAATCCTTCCGTCTTCGAAGAGAGCGCATAATCTTGATTTGGTCGCCGAAACAGGATGCACTATTCCTTGAATGTTAAGTATGTCCCCTAAACCGCTTACAGCTTCGGACATAGAACCCTTTATCTTGGTGAGCGCTGTTATCAATAAATTACCGAGATTGTGCCCTATAAAACACCCGCCCTTATCGAAGCGGTATGTCATAAGTTCATTCATGACTTCCGGTGCGTTGGATAGCGCCACGAGCGAACGACGCACATCTCCGGGCGGCAGCACTCCAAAGGAAGACCTTAATCGGCCGGAGGAACCACCGTCATCCGTCATACTCACTATGGAAGCCGGGATCACTCCCGGGATGCTCTTAAGGCCGATCAGAAGGTTAAATAGTCCGGTTCCTCCGCCTATACAGGAGATTCTGGTCTTATCGTTGAGCACGGCGCTAAGCTTAATATTCAGCTCGCGCATGTTATACGGCTTTAAGATATAATCGGAGGCCCCGGCGGCTCTGGCGCGCGAGATGGCTTGAATACCTCCTTTGCTCGAGAGGACTACGAAATTTACCTTTGATCTCTGAAGGATGTGCAAGACGTTCTTTACGGAATCATCGTCTAATATAGCTAAGTCGATTCCTTTTTTTCTTAATTTTGAACTTACCTCCTGGAGGGTATTAGCTATCTCGATCTCCAGCGCAAGGCCGGATAAAGCAGGCTTTATATCGTTAACAAAATTTCCCGCACCGATCAGTAAGAATTTTTTATACATAAGACTAAGTTAATATCTTGATGAGCCTGTACAGAGAGTTGACATCTGCGCTCTTTTTTGTAACTGCACAGGCCAACTCTACAATATTTATCTTACTACCGATCATCCCGACCGCATTTGCGCTTATGCCATTTTTTAAACATTCGACCGCTTCGGCCCCCAGTCGAGTCGCAAGTATCCTGTCTTTGGCCGTAGGAGAGCCTCCTCTTTGAATATGCCCGAGAGTCACAACGCGCGTTTCAAGAGAGGTGGTTTCGGTGATTATCTTAGCTATGTCGCCTGCCTTAGCTACGCCTTCGGCCACTACTACGATCCAGCTCATCTTTCCTCTTAGATTGCCCTCAACTATATCCTGACATATCTTCTGCATATCATATTTTCTTTCCGGGATCAAGACATCTTCTGCTCCGCCGCTCAACGCGGCGTTTATAGCTATATATCCGGAAGAGCGTCCCATCACTTCTATGATGAATATACGCTCCATGCTCGTAGCTGTGTCTCTTATCTTATCTATCGCTTCTAGAGCGGTATTGACCGCCGTATCGGACCCTATTGTATAGTCGGTGCCATTAATATCGTTATCGATGCTTCCCGGCACGCCCATACAAGGCACGCCCCATTCTTTATTAAAAATATGGCCTCCGCGATAAGTGCCATCGCCGCCTATCAGAACGAGACCATCTATACTATTCTTCTTTATCATCTCGTAAGCGCGCTTTCTACCGGCCACCGTTCGGAATTTATCGCTTCGGTCCGTCTTAAGCAAGGTCCCGCCTCTATTAATTATGTTTGATACCGATCTATGGTCGAGCAGCTTCATCTCATCATTTATAAGGCCGTCATAACCCCTGAAGATGCCCATAGTCTCCATATTGTAATAGACGGCGGTCCTGACTACGCTGCGTATAGCCGCGTTCATTCCCGGAGCATCGCCGCCGCTCGTCAGCACCCCTATTCTCGTCATCTTTTTCCTCATCGTCTTCATGCGCATATTATACCACTTTTAAAATAGTGACAGTCACTTTTAGTGACTGTCACTATTTTATTTTTTATTTACGCGTAAACCAATGCTCTGTTCGTAAACAGAACTTCACCAGCATCAACATGGCAGGCACTTCTATCAGGACGCCGACGACCGTCGCCAGCGCCGCTCCCGACGAAATCCCAAAAAGCATAGTCGCCGTGGCTATGGCAACTTCAAAATGATTACTTGCGCCGACCATTGCCGATGGAGCCGCATCCTCATAGGTTAACTTTAATTTCTTTGCCGTCCAATAGGTGATGCCAAATATAAAACACGTTTGGATAAAGAGCGGGATTGCTATCCATAGGATCGTTAACGGTTGCGCCAGGATAGTGCTCCCTTTAAAAGAGAACAAAAGTACCAGGGTAAATAGAAGCGCTATGATTGAAACAGGCGACAATGCATGGAGGAACTTCTCATTAAACCACTCTATGCCTTTATGCGACACGAGCCATTTGCGTGAAAAGTATCCTGCTATAAGAGGTAACGCCACGTATATAACGATCGATAATAATAGCGCCTGCCAAGGAACCGGCATTTTTCCGACGCCCAGAAGAAATCCACCCAAGACCCCATAAAGCAAAAGCATGGTCAGTGAATTGATGGCAACCATCACCAGCGTATGGCCGTCATTACCTTTGGCGAGGGAACCCCATACCAAGACCATAGCTGTGCAGGGGGCGATACCAAGCAGAATACATCCGGCAAAATAACTGCGCCAGAGCGGCACTTGAAGCATCTTTAAACCTTCGTGCATAACAACCGTTCCCGCGCCGTGAACAGAGCCCAGCAACCCGTCAGCTCCGGGCGGAAGTTTAACAAAATCGACCGCTTCCGTTCCGATCAATCCTTTAAACACGATCCCCAAAAAAAAGTAAGCTATAACATACATGGTAAAAGGTTTTACAGCCCAATTCACAAAGAGCGTCAACCATACCGGCTTAGGCGATTTCCCTGCTTTTATAACTTCAGCAAAATCGATCTTTACCATTATAGGGTACATCATAAAGAAGAGACAGATCGCAATAGGTATTGAAACTACCGGAGATCCGTTTACATAGATAGCCATACCATCGAGCAGCCTTGCCGCTTCCGGAGCAACCTTTCCGATCAATATACCTAACACAATACAGACAAAGACCCAGAGAGTCAGATACTTTTCAAAAAAACTTAATCTTCTCTCCTGGCAGATAGCTTCCTTCATCTCATTCTCCTGATTAAAATAATCTCAAAATATATATCCCTGTGTAATACAGGCCAACAACGATAAATATAATTCCTGTTATCTTTCTAGCATAATACTCGATCCGCGTGATCCTGTGAAACCAATGGCTCAGAGATGTCACGCCTAAAGCAATAGTAACGGCAAATAGAAGAACCGGTAACCCTGTGCCGATCCCATATATAACCGGTAGAACGATGCCCATTTTATTGTTAATTGCCAGGGGAATAAGGCTCCCGAAGAATAACGCCGCCGAAATTGGGCAAAACGCCATAGCAAAGATAAAACCGAGTAAAAAGGCGCCCGGAGCGCCTGATTCTGCTATGTTCTTATGGTGCTTTTGTGAAAGCGATAGCCCCGGCAAGCGAATAGTAATTATTTCCAGCAAAATAAGCCCGATCAGAATTAAAATCGGACCCAAGGCCTTCCCCATGTACTTCTGTAAAAATTGAGCAACCTGCGGAACGCTTAAGAGAGAACTAATGATGATCCATCCCAGAAGAGCATAAGAGACCATCCGTCCCAGCGTATACGCCAATCCTGAAATAAATACAAGCGCCGGATGCGTTATCTTCTTAGAGAGAAACGAAATAGCGGCCACATTACTGGCTAAAGGACACGGGCTAATTGATGTCAGGATCCCAAGCCACAATGCTGACGCGAGGCCTACAAACATCTCTGTCATTCGACTTCCTTCAATAAATCGGCGACGCCATTCTTTACATAATCTATAAACATCTCTTTATTGCGAACATACTCCCAGATCTTATCAAGATTTATCCATTTTGTCTCTTTACCATCTTTGATTAATGACAGAATAAGGGCTTTAGTATAAAGTTGATAGTCGCTTGCATAGTGCTCATTGCCCTTATCCTCCACATTGACAACCTTATACTCCAATCTTCCCGAGGCGATCGCATCCTTAAAGTTAGTCTCTATCGCTTCTTTGGAATACTCCTCCAGCTTGCGGCAAGTGGGGCAACGGAACGACCCATGGAAATAATAGGCAACAATATGCGCGCCTTTTGCGCCCTCTGCTGCTTGAGCTGACGGCGGAATAAATATGCTGCTGCTTAATGCAGTAACCGATAGAAGAATAAGAAATAGCCTCTTCACCCTCTTCTCCCCTATTTTGAAATGATCTTTTTTATATCGTCCTTGCTCAATACTTTACCGGACGAGACGATGATGCCGTCAACAGCCAGCGCCGGGGTCATCATCACGCCATAGTCGACGATCTTATCGATATCCGTCACCTTGGAGATCTCGGTAGATATATTTAGCTCTCTTACCGCAGCCTCTGCATTAGCAGCAAGCTCTTTGCATTTTGGACAACCGGCTCCTAAAATTTCTATCTTCATTGCTTCCCCTTATTTCAATATAAGATTAAATAGATATCCCGTGAATATAATGCCTATGCCAACGACCGAAGCAAAGATTATGATCAATTTCACCTTCATAGCTTTTCGAAGTATTATAAATTCCGGCAGCGAGAGCGCGGTCACTGCCATCATAAAAGAGAGCGCCGTCCCCATAGCCACACCTTTCTCGGTCAATGCGCTGACAAGAGGGATAACACCGGCCGCATTAGAATAAAGCGGAATGCCTATGAGCGTAGCCAAAGGCACCGCAAACCAATTTTCCCTGCCGGCATATTTTGCAAGAAAATCCGCCGGAACATAGCCATGGATCCATGCTCCCAGTCCGATACCTATAATAACGTACGGCCATATGCTTTTTAATAGATCCTGCGTATACCCCCTGGCGTATGCGACCCTGCCGTTGAGCGCTACTAATGTCGATTGGGCGGAATATGTTTGATTTTTGTGATCGAGACGTTCTACCAGGTCTTCAACTTTAAGCCTTCCTATCACCAGGCCGGAAAATATGGCTATAATAAGCCCGCTGCCTATATAGATAAGGGATATCTTCCAGCCAAAGAGTCCCCATAGCATGATCAGCGCCACTTCGTTGATCATAGGCGAAGCGACCAAAAATGAGAACGTCACTCCCAACGGAATTCCTGCTTCCAAAAATCCTAAGAATAAAGGAACCGCGCTGCACGAGCAAAAAGGCGTGATTATTCCAAAAAGAGCCGCGAGAATATTTCCCCAATAACCATGGCTTTTACTTAAGATCGAGCGAGTCTTCTCAGGCGAAAAGAAGGTTCTTATGATGGCAACAATAAATATTATGACGGCTAATAAGAGGAATATCTTGATCGTATCATACAAAAAGAAGTCCAGGGCCTTGGCGAAGAGATCGCCTTGACGCATCTTAAAAATATCATACACAACCCAATCGATGATCGGCTTAAGAAGGAACTTCTTCATAGAAACATCTTACCATAGCGACAGAGCTATGTCAAAAACACGTCCCTACTTAAGTTCATTTACTTGTTAAGTAAATTTTTGATATAATGACATCTGTATGCAGAAATATAGATCGATCAATATAAATGACATAAACATCGCATATCGCGAAGAGGGACGGGGGCGGCCGGTCATATTGATCCACGGATTTGCCTCATCTTCGTATACATGGCTCTCCGTCGTAAGATCATTACCTCCCGGATTCAGATACATAGCACTGGACCTTAAAGGGTTCGGCCGTTCCGATAAACCTCGGGACAAAAATTATTCAGCTTATGATCAGGCGAGAATATTGACAGAATTTATCAATAAACTAAATCTGGATAATGTGTTTCTAATAGGCCACTCCTTCGGAGGGATAGTGAGCCTCGTCTCCCTGATGTCTAGCAATATAAGAAATCGGGTGGCCGGCCTCGTCCTGATCGATGCCGTAGCATATTTTAAACACATACCGGATTTTATAACAAAATTGAGCATACCGGTAGCGGGCATCCTCGGGCTGGAGCTCTTTTCGCCGCGCCAGCTGGTGCTGCAGGTGCTCGAGGAGGTCTTCTACGATCGTTCAAAGATAACCGAAGAGATGATCAAGGCATATGAGGAAAACTTAAGATCACCGGAAGCAAAGACGAGCCTTGTAAGAAGCGCTTATCAGTTTGTATCTAAAGACATGCAGCATATACACGAAAAATTTAATCAGATACGCATACCGGCTCTCATAATAAGCGGAGGCGCCGATCGCTTGATCCCCATAGAAGAATCATATGCATTGGCACGCGACCTCCCGCATGTAGAGTTAAAAATTATCCCCCGGTGCGGCCATTCTCCTCAGGAGGAGTGCCCGCAAGAGACAGGTAAGATCATATCGGCATTTTTAGCAAAGACCGGTAGGGCTTCATCTTTCTTTGACAATATACTCAGGCGGCTGACAAGGCTTTGGAAGAGACCGAAAGAGGACGGATGGCGGACGGCAGCGCAATCATACTTAAGAACGGAGCATTCGAAATTCATTTTAGCCGCCTTCAGACTGGACTTATGGTCTGATATCCCCAGGCGTAAGGAGATAAGCTATGTCATCGCAAAAAGACATCTCATCGAAAGACTCGCCTTATTTTTAATCGACTATCCGGTCACACACCGTAAATTGCGCTGGGGAAAATTTTCAACCAGAGGAGAGAGGAAAGAGTTCATAGATATCGTCTGTGCTGAATTCAACGAGAACGGCATGTTGGATAAGATCGAGCCATACCTTGACCGCTCACGGAATACGTTCAAGTCTATCGACGAAGGTTACAGGAGGCGATTGAACGAAACGATCATAAATACATATAACAGGTTGAATAATGTTAAGGATGAATATCGCCCCGGGCATTTAAGAAAAGCTTTGGCGAAGTGGGTGCGCGAAGATCCATCTATTTCAAAAAAAGCAACGGAAGAGGCCGCCTATTATCTGGAGAGAGTCTTAAATAGCGCGTTTATACATTTTGAAATATTGCCGGCGGGAGATGCGCACGGCGACGCAGTCCGCTTTAGATACCCCGACCTCATAAAACGTAAGCATCCCGGCCTTGGAGTATTAAATATATGCTGCAGGCTGACAGCGGACCTCAAAGAGGCCGATCTCTGGTTTCAAATTTCCCATATTTCAATAGATGGGGTCCCTATGCAGGAGATCTTGAACTCCCTGAAGACGCGATGGAAGACATGCGGCGACCTGATCCTTCCTCCGGTCTCTCACAAGAAAAAGGATATCGTCCCGGAACTGTGCTCTACTAAGAGCGGGCCAAGCGGGAAATATCACGCGGATCAGTTGATAGATTTTCGCCCCTTACTGAAGATAAGAGAAGATCTGAACAAGCGCTATGCGGCTAAGTTGTCCTCGCCCGTCACGGTCATTAGTATGCTTGGCTGGGGACTTGCGCATCACCATATCTTTTCCCAGCGCAGGTTCCTATTCCCGATCGATCTGCCGGGCGTCAAGAATAAAGACAGGACTCTCGGCTTCGTGAGTATCCGCCCCTCTCTCTATATCGACAATCCTATCCTGAAAGACAGTTTTTTGGAGTATCAATTAAAATTTAATCGCAAGCTTTATAGGACGCAGGCCAGGATAAGCGGGATCTATAAGCTCTTCGAAATATTTGCGCTCTTACCATCACCCGTATATTGGTTCATGCAAAAATTTATGAAAATTCTATTCTCTGAAGTGGTAGGCTCCGTAGTTATCACTACGATCAAAGACGCCGACTTTTTTATAGCGCCTTCCAGCGACGTTATTATCGATGGCTTTATTGCCTTTGGGAATTTTTCCATCCCGACAAAAGATGGCAAGGCGGCAGGGACTGTGAGTGTTAAGGCCGTAAAAGATAAGGTAAGCCAATATCTTGGTGCTGTTGAGGAAGTAGCGGGAGATTTTGGTAAATATTTATGAAGCGGTTAAAGAGCGGCCGCAGTTTGATGGCCGCGAGAGGCCTCTTTTCGCAGTATCTCGTTTTGCATAGATTTTTTCTGAACGAATCTAACCATCCGGCCGATCAAATCCTGGGATAGGGCAGTAGGACTAGGTAGGTTTGCTCCGAGCACCGACCTTAACTGCTCCTGGTCAAATATGGGTTCTTGCCAGAAATAGCGCTCGTAGATCCGTATCGAACGGAAGAAACGGCGTTCAAGCGACGATAGCTCCCGGACCTCTTCTTTCGGACACCATGCCAACTCCGGCCAATGCAGAGACTTCTGGACATATTCCATAAGATTTTTAAGCGGGATCGGCTCAGGATGCGTCAGATGAAATGATCCCCCCCATGCAGCATCGGTCTCTACAAGCATCGAGATGAGCGTTGCCACATAATCGACGGGGATAAAGTTTTTCGTGGTTTGCGGATCTCCGGGAATACGAAAGTGATAATCCGCCGCGGGCTCAAGCAGAGAGCCTGTCCGGCTTCGGATCAGTCTGAGGAACCTGGATAAGCGGTGTATAAAATCAAAAAAATGATGCTCTTCGCACATCCACCCATTCTGTGAATCTCCTACAATTATACTCGGCCGGAGGATCATGGTCCGGATGCTTCCCGAAGCTGCCGCACTACGCACTTCATTTTCGGCTATAGCCTTGCTTCGTTCATAGCTGTTTCGGAAGCTTCCTTTGACGTCGAGTTCGCTCTCTATGACCGAGCCCGTCCTCGCTCCTGCGACATAAGCCGAACTTACATAAGCCAAAGCCTTGCGCCTGGTATGCATAGCGAACTCTATCGCTTTCTGCGTGCCCTCTATATTAACTTCCTTATATATGTTCCAATCGGTCTCCAGCGCCGTACAGGCCACATTATGCAATATTATATCCGAACGCCTGGCGTATAGGGAATAGGAGTCTTCATCAAGACCGAAATTGGTCTGGGTCGCGTTTCCTTCTACTACAAACAAGGTCCGCCCCACAGCTTGGTCGTACGGAAAAGATGGGTCGTAATCAAGTATGGCTTCTCTTAAGCGGCTATGCGCGTCCGTGCCGCCCTTGGCACGTACGAGCGTCGTTATAGTATGCCCTCTTATGAGAAGGTCCCGTAAAAGCACAGCGCCCAAAAACCCGCTCGCTCCGGTTAAAAATATGTGCATAAATAATCTCTCAATTCTGAAATTCTCATCTTTTGTGATGCTTTTAACAGATCGTGCCCACCAGACACGCTGAGAGATTATAGCACTAAACGCGGGATAATGATACTATCTTAATCACCTCCCGCTTTTCGTTACTCTAACGAGCATAAAACCATTAGAGCAATAAAACAAAATAGAGCCCAGAAAATGTCAGGTCATTCCTTCTACTCTATAGCAAAACTAACGGTTACCACCGCCATTACCTTTTTATTGAGCGACGTGGTATCATTAACACCCCAATCGGAGACATCTGTAGAAGTAGCGGGGGTGATCTGGAACACGCCCATCCTGGCGTTTCTCATGAAGCCGATCTTGTTGCCGGTGGCCATGACCATGCTCTCGGCTCTTTGCTTGGCGTTTTGCGTGGCCTTTGCAAGCATCTCCACCTTAAGCTCATCAAGCTTGGTATAGAAATACTCCGGTGCCGGCGAAGTAAACTCGATACCCTGATCTATCAGCTCTGTGACTTCGCGCGCCACCTTGTCTATCTTAGCAACATCGTATGACCTTATCTCAACTCCCTGGCTTAAGCGATAGCCTTGTATATCGTTGGTGTCATTACCTTTTTCATTCTTCTTGTAGATCGTCTCTGTAGCAACCTGGCATATCGTAAGCTCGTCTTCCTTCACACCTTTTGAATTAAGGTATGCTTTAGCCTTATCGAGATCCGATCTGAGGTTCGTATAAGCTGTCTTAAGATCGACCTCTCTCCTTGAAAACTCGCCTTTCCATACAATATAGTCGCTTCTGATCTCTTTTGTCGCTGAGCCTGTAACGCTAATCTGCTCTCTCGTAAACTTCATTACCTTTAAGAAACCGCCTGATAGAATAACGCTTGAGGCTATAGTCGCTACCGCAATACAAACTCCCAGAATTATTATCTGGGTATTCTTTAAAAAACTTCCGCTTTCCATGATTCTCTCTCCTTAGTTTTTCTGATTCGTTCGAAACAAAATATATTCTATCGGCCTAAAACGGTATAACCTTGGCGCTCTCCTTTCTTCAAATACCGTTTTGTGTCGTATATACGATCATAGAGACAAAAAAACCTCCATCGGTCATAATATGGCCAATGAAGGTTTTACTTTTTTATAGTCCGGGATTTATCCCTTCACAACTCGGGACTCTTCTAACTGTGGATATAAGTATAGCACGGATTGATACTTTGTCAATAAAGTGGTGAGCGACATACCGCAGTTACCTTATAGAATGCTTATCTATTACCCATTCCATTATAGGTACGGAACGCTTGTTTATCCACCTTGATATGAAGCCCAATGACAGGCTATTCTTGTATCATTACTGGGCGGCCAGAAGGATTTTAAGGACGTAGTTACTCAAAAACTTGTCCTCTTTGTCCGATATTTTTTGGATATAAATAACGTAACTCTTTAATATACCAATAGATATAAAATGTCCGGACTTATGGCACAGACATTTCTACAATCACCCGTGCGGATTTGTATGCGTCTTATTCATTTCGCTCGTTAGAAAGGGCCTTTGACCCTGCCACCAAAGAAATCTTCTCTTTTTCCCTTTCCGGGATGATCCCAATTCTTACCTATTCATCCTATAAATTTCTTTATCTTAAATAACAATTCTACAGAGTCAGCGGGCTTTATCATATAATCATCCGCGCACATTTCTTTGGCCCTTTGCTGAACCAGTATGACGCTAGCAGTAAAAATAATGATGGGTATATGGCTTGTGTCTGGCTCTGCCTTTAACCGTTTACAAAGTTCGGCCCCCTGCATTTTCGGTAAAAGAAGGTCCAATAATATCAAATCCGGCTTGCTCTTGCTCAGCAGTTCAAGCGCCGCTTCGGCGGTTTCTGCTACCAGAGTATCATAACCTGACGTTTCCAGCCTGACCGCTGTAACCTTAAGAAGGTCCGGCTCGTCCTCGATAATCAATATTTTTTTTGCCATACTTATCACTTCATTTCTTAATAGGTAAAATAAAATGGAAGGTCGATCCCCGACCGAATTGTGACTCCACCCACAGCTTTCCCTGATGCGCCTCAATTGTTTGCTTAGTGATAAAGAGGCCCAACCCCGTTCCGCCGGCCTTTCTTTCTAATTGTACAAATCGCCGGAATATCTTGCCAATATCTTCTTCTTTTATCCCGCGCCCGGTATCGGCGATTGACACCTTAACAAAGCTATCTGCTTGTGCGGTAGTTATCGTAATGCTGCCTTTTTCTGTGTTTTTAAACGCATTATCGACAATATTGGTCAATGCCTCTATTATCTTATCTTTATCAAAATTTGTTTCGGGCAAGTTTTCATCAAGATTGAGAACGAAGCCTAACCCCTTCTTCTGCGCCAGCGAAAGCATCGCTAAATTGACCTCTTTAACCACATGATTTATATTGTTCTTTTCGATTCTAAGCTGTACTAGGCCGGCGTTCGCCTTCTGGATGTCCAGCACTTGATTAATCAATCTGGTAAGTCTGTCTACGCTCCTTCTGGCTATATACAAAAGTTCCTGCTGTTTTTCAGCTACGTGCCCGATCCTGCCTTCCAATACAAGAGAGATGCTTTCCCTGAGAGAGGCCAGTGGTGTTCTAAGTTCGTGGGTTATCAGATTTAAAAAATCGGTCTTAATATCTTCTGCCTGCTTGCGCGCGGTGATGTCCCTGAAGATTCCCATAAGATATTTTCTATTACCCAAAATAATCGTCGAAGTTGTTACGTCGGCATAAAAAACGCTACCGTCCTTCCTTTGTATCGGCAAGGCCTCCGCTATCTTAATCTTTCCCATGGCCTGGGCTTCGAATGTCCTAATGGCATCCGGCAGATTCTCTTTAGGATGAATGTTTTCAACACCTAGCCTGCTTAGCTCATCCTTGGTATATCCCAGCATCCTGCATATCGCCTTGTTCATATTGTAAAATTTTCTGGTGTCCAAACTCGCTAAAAGCACTCCATCGCTCGCGTCATCGAATAATGCTTTGAACTTTTTCTCGGATTCCTCTAATGCCCTTCTTATTTTCATGCGTTCGGTGATATCGCGGAATACCAAAACCGCACCGATGATTACTCCTTCATCCATAATAGGCGCGGCGCTGTCATCGATTGAATATCTCATCCCGCTCCTGCTGATCAATACAGTATGGTTCGCCAGGCCAACGATTACGCCCTCTTTCAATACCCGTTTTATCGGATTTTCGGCGGGCTTACCCGTCTCTTCGTTAACAATAACAAAGATCTCTTCCATAGGCTTGCCTAACGCTTCCTTCTCTTCCCAGCCTGTCATATTTGAGGCAACAGGATTCATGAATTTTACTTTACCATATACATCAGTAGCGATTGCGGCATCGCCGATACTTTTAAGTGTGGTATAAAGCCATGCTTCGCTTTCTTGCAATCCTATCTCGGCATGCTTTCTTTCGGTGATATCGATCGCATAGATACGCAAAGAGAAACTTTCAGGCACATGATACATTGTCTGCATGTAATATTTATTGCCGTATTTTATTTCCCGGGCGGAATATGATCCGTCCTTATGCGATGATTTCGATCCATCCTTTATATCTTCAATGCCGGCAAACCATGGATGATTTAAACCGGATCTTTGCAAATCAGGTATTAGCTTCTTGCCGGCCGGATTTATGTATGCTATATTGCCATCTGAAGTCATTTCGAAGATAGGCGCTGGGTTCTGTTCCGGAAAGGATGCAAGCTCCGCAAGCCTTTCTTTCATCTTATTGAGTTCTACAATATAGACAGGGAACAAGAATAAAATGATTCTTACAAAAGCGTTCCAAAAATACTCGATAAAATAACTGTGGTAGGGATGCCTGGAAATAACTTCCGATGCAAACCATATAAAGCCGCTGAATAAAGCCAATGCGATCCCGTAGCGCTTCCCAATCTTTAATGCGCAAAAATATATAGGCGGTAGATAGAATAGCATCAAACTTATCGTGTAACCGGTATATAAGTCTACAAGTCCGACGAAAATCACCGTTATTATACAAACTATAAAATAAAATATCTCGCGCCTTTTTGATATAGGCGCAGACTTTGCGTGGGAAAGTGTAAAAAAATATCTGTCTAGGAGCTTCTTCGCGCTGTTTTGCATCTTTAATTTTCTCTTATCCTGAGGAATTTAAAAATAAAAAGCAACCCATTGCTTTGGTTGCTCACAATACACGTATTCCTATATCCATATGATATGCCCCTTTTCACGACCGGTACCGTATGTATAATATTACATCTATAGAACGGTGTCAATGAAAAGCAATTCGAAAAAATGCGAAAGCTGTGGTCTACCCTCCTATCTGAAACCTCTCTCAGGCACCCCTCGACGCGGCCAACGCTCAAGCAAAGGCTTTGCCCAGGGCAAGCTAAACTAAAAACATCCGAAACTAGATAGGTTGATAGGCATATTGGCGCGGAAATCGGCCTTTATACTGCCCTACACGCAAAAGGGGTGAGCCGCGCAGGACTCGAACTGAAACTTACCTCTGGATTCTAGACGAACTGAACCCGTCTTTTAGAGTGAATTAATCGCTCAATCCTGTGCTGGATAGTCTGACTAATAGGGATAGCCTGCATTTTAACCGTATAACCGATACACAGAAGCACTTTTTCGAGGGTCGCCACACTGCTGAATTCCCCATTTTCGATCTTTGAGATATGCTGTTGGGTAACCCCTACCTTTTCGGCTAATTTCTTCTGGTTAAGCTTGTTTTTAACCCGGTATTCGATGATCCGCTTTACTATCTTGAGTTTTTGCTCCTCGAGCTCGTATAGCTCCTTAAAATAAGGGTCTTTTAGCTTTTCTTTTAAATGTCCATCTACTTTTTGCAGTCTCATTTTAATCATCTCCTTTTTGTCTGTTTAAAAAATTCGTCCTTCTTTCATTTGCTATGGTTATCTCATTTTTAGGTGTTTTATTCGCTTTCTTGATAAATCCGTTAGTGAATATTGCCTTATCTTCATGGTAAAAGAAATATAACACTCTTAGCGCTCCCTCGTGTCCTTTGAATCTCAATTCAAATATGCTATTTCCGATATATTTTGCATGAGGAAATGGCAGCTTATGGCCGAATTCCTCTAATAACTCCTTAACAAAGAAAAACTTCCTTTGTGATTTAAAATCTAAAGCGTCAATAAACTCTTTTACCGGCGATTTGCCAGATTCTGCAAGATAATAATAAGTCGTTATTTTAGCCACAAACCCCTTTCTCTTCCATATAAAGTATACAACTAAATGGTTGTATTGTCAAGGCTTTCCATAAAATTTGGTTAGGCTTTACTTATAGGTATCCTGAAACCTTTTTACGGTGGTAATGACATGCTGTGTAACGCGTTTCTGAATTGCCCTATAAGCAAAAATATCTTTCGCATTCTATCATAATTTAGGTTAATTTTTTGCCCAGGCTTAAACCAATTAATAATCTTACATTTCGATATATCGGAATTTGCGATCCCATCGTTATGTACAATTGAATGCCTTAAGTGTTTCATGTCGCCCCAAAAGTCACTTTTAACGTATTGGTTTAGAATCTTCCTTGTTTCCTTTGAATTTTTGGAGCCTTTTTTCAAGATACCCGTTGCTATACCTATTTCTATCCGTAGATACTCTTCCCAATATGAATAGGCTGACACCACACAAAGGTTTCCAAGTAATACATAATTTTGCCCGTTTTCGCAAATGCGTTTTTTTATACTCCCTTGTTTCATCGGATAAGACATAGCAACAGGGATGAAATCCTTTTTACATAGATCCTCGTATGCCATTGAACAAGTATCCTGAAATTCGGTATTGGCGTATTCGTGTTCACCTAATATTTTTTTCACATCGTCTTGTTCTGCCAATAATCTTTCATGAAGGATAGAATAATATCTTTAATTATTTCTTTGCTTTCCATTCTAATCCCAAAAAATATGTTTTACAGCTTTGATTTTCTATGTAAATTATATAGCTTTTAGCCCCCTTTAACAATTTAAAATCTCGCAATTATCCATCAATATTCCATTAACTGTCGATCGATTAACTAAGAGAGGAAAAGAGGAAATAAACGCAGATTCTGGCTAACTCCAACCAAACTTAAATAATTTGATAGACTTTTTTCATAACGCCAATATTGCTTATTTTGAATAGATATTTTAAATTTTCTCGTCGAGAAATCATAAAAAAGTAGCCGACAACTTAATGCCGACTACTTTTCTACATTCTCTCCCTCTCGGATTACCGTCGGGGAAATTGGTGAGCCGCGCTGGACTCGAACCAGCCACAACCACATTAAAAGTGTGGTGCTCTACCAGATGAGCTAGCGGCCCAACAACTAACCTTGTATCTCTTTTTCCTTGCTTGCGAGGAAAGTATCTATATCTTTGATGAACTTATCGGTAAGTTTTTGTATCTCTTCCTTAGAATGAAAACTCTCGTCTTCGGTGACGGCTTTGTCTTTCTCAAGCTTCCTTATATGCTCGACAGCCGAATGACGGCACGTTCTTAAAGATACCCTGCCATCCTCGGCGATCTTCTTTAATACCTTATCGAGCTCGTCGCGTCTCTCATCGGTCAGCGATGGTATCGATAGCCTTATAGACTTCCCATCATTGGTGGGAGATATGCCTATTTCGGATTTAAGGATCGCCTTCTCTATCTCCGGCAGAACATTCTTGTCCCATGGCTGTATCATGACAAGCCTTGCGTCCGGAGTCGTTATGCTGGCAACCTGGCGAAGCGGTGTAGGCACTCCGTAGTAATCCACCTTCAAAGTCTCCACTATAGCCGTTGAAGCGCGCCCTGTTCTTACGGAAGAAAATTCCCTCTGCGTAGCTTCCAGTGTCTTCTTCATCCTCACGTCCGTATCTTTTATGATCTCTTTGGCATTCATATCAAGCCCTCACTTCTTTATGGTTGTACCGATCTTCTCGCCCATTATAACCCTTTTAATATTTCCGTCTTTCTTCATACTGAAGACTATTATGGGAAGTTCATTATCCATGCAGAGGCTGGTCGCGGTGGCATCCATTGCTTTCAGGCCCCTCTTAAGAACATCTATATAGCGCAGTGTATCATATTTTTTTGCGTTCTTATTCTTGACCGGATCGGATGAATAGACACCGTCCACTTTTGTGGCCTTCAGAATGATCTCGGCGCCTATCTCTATGGCTCTGAGAGCTGCGGTAGTATCTGTCGTAAAATATGGATTGCCGGTGCCTCCGGCAAATATGACGACCCTGCCCTTTTCCAGATGCCTTATTGCGCGGCGCCTTATGTAAGGCTCCGCCAACGCTTCCATATCTATGGCGGACTGTACTCTTGTAAATACGCCGTTCTTCTCAAGCGCGTCCTGTAAGGCCAGGGCATTCAGGACCGTGGCAAGCATGCCCATGTAATCCGCGCTTGCCCTGTCCATGCCTTTGGTAGCTCCTGCGAGACCTCTGAATATATTGCCCCCGCCGATCACTATGGCCATCTCAACGCCCAGAGACTTTACTTCTTTGATTTGCCGGGCTATCGAAATGAGGACGTTATAATCTATACCGAAACCCATATTTCCCTGCAGGGCCTCACCGCTCAATTTTAATACGATGCGCTTAAATGCGGGCTTCTTCATTCAATTAATTTTCTTCACCAAGGTTCCACCGCACAAACCTCTTGATCACTACATTCTCGCCTATCTTGGCGATCATCGCGATCAATACGTCTTTTACCTTGAGATTTGTATCTTTTATGAAAGGCTGTTCCAGAAGACAGGCGTCTTCGAAGAATTTATTGAGCTTGCCTTCGGTGATCTTCTCTATAGCGGCGGCCGGCTTATCTTTGATCTGCGCCTTTATTATCTCGGTCTCTTTCGCTATGGATTCCGCAGGCACATCCGCTTTATTCAAATAGATGGGGCTCGACGCCGCGACCTGCATCGCTATATCTTTTACAAATGCTTTGAAACCGTCGTTTCTCGCCACAAAATCGGATTCGCAGTTCACTTCCACCATCACCCCCATCTTGCCGCCAAGATGTATATAGCTCTCTATGCGCCCTTCTTTGGCCGTGCGGCCGGCCTTTTTGGAGGCCAGTACAGCGCCGCGCTTCCTCAATACCTCTACAGCTTTATCTATATCGCCGCCGGACTCTCTTAATGCTTTCTGGCAATCCACGACACCGGCGCTCGTCTTATCTCTGAGCTTCTTTATTGCGTCCATCATGATTATTATTCTCCTGGTATTAGTATTACGTATTGCGTATCGTGTATTGCGTTTAATTTTTGCTCAATACTCGATACATAATACTCAATACTATTTAATCGTCTTCTTCAGCTTGGGGCCCTTCTTTATCGGCTCATCTTTAGGCAGACCTTCGCCTTCTTTAAGCTTCAGATCGCCCTCCACAAGCTCATCCACCTCTTCATCGATGACCTTTACCACTTCATTGCCGGACTCCTCTACCTTCTTCATCTCTTCCGCTTTGGCCTGACCGGCTGCAAATTTCTGACGGCCTCCAAGAATGCTGTCGGCGATAATAGAGACTATCAGCTTTAGTGATCGAATAGCGTCATCATTGCCCGGGATAGGATAATCTATAACATCCGGATCGCAGTTGGTATCGACCAGCGCCACTATAGGTATGCCGATCTTCCTGCCTTCCTTTACCGCTATATCCTCTTTTTTGGAATCAACAACGAACATGGCCTTAGGAGGCTTGCCCATCGCCCGTATTCCTTCCAGGTTCTTATTGAGCTTGAAGGCTTCTTTGTTTAACTGCGATACTTCCTTCTTCGATATCTTTCCGAACCTGCCGTCTTCTCTCATAGCTTCAATATCTTCCAGGCGTTTTATGCTCTTCTTGATCGTCTGGAAGTTTGTAAGCATTCCTCCGAGCCATCGCTGATTGACATAGAACATGCCGCATCTAGAGGCCTCGTCTTTGACTATCTCCTGGGCCTGCTTCTTCGTGCCGACGAAGAGTATGTTGCCGCCCTCGGATGCTACCTTGCTTAGGAAGTCGCACGCTTTGAGGATCGCCCCTTGAGTCTTCTCAAGATCTATTATGTAGATCTTGTTCTTCTCGCCAAAGATGTACTTCTTCATTTTGGGGTTCCAACGCTTAGTCTCATGCCCAAAGTGCACCCCGGCTTCAAGCAGACTTTTCATTAATGCTGATTCTACCATCTCTTATGTAACCTACCTTTCTTAATTGAACCTAACATTATACCAACAACTTCCGCATTTTCAACCTAAATCTACAACTACCTTATCATACTGGCGCCGAACTGCATATCATACAATCTCTTGTAAAGGCCTTCTTTTTGTATCAATGCATCATGCGCTCCCGTGTCTACCACATGGCCGGCATCCAGAACATATATCCTGGTAGCGTGCTTTATCGTGCTCAAGCGATGCGCTATGGCAAATACGGTCCTGCCTTTCATCATCCTGTCTATAGCTTCCTGGACCAACACCTCAGATTCGGTATCGAGCTGCGACGTGGCCTCGTCTAATATAAGTATCGGCGAATTTTTAAAGACCGCCCTTGCTATGGACAGGCGCTGCTTCTCTCCTCCGGAAAGCCTGAAACCGCGCTCTCCCACTATTGTTTCATATCCCTGCGGCATCTTCATTATAAAAGAGTGCGCATTGGCTATCTGGGCGGCTCTTATGATATCTTCCATCTGGGGGTTATTGTTGCCGTAGGATATATTATATGCCACCGTATCATTAAAGAGTATCGTCTCTTGCGTCACTATGCTTATCTGGGACCTTAAAGATTTTAAAGTATAATCGCGCACATCCACACCGTCTATGGTAAGTGATCCCTTATTAACATCGTAGAAGCGGGGCAATAAGTTCAATAGCGTCGTCTTACCTACGCCGGATGGGCCCACAAAAGCCGCTATCTCGCCGGCCTTAACCTCCAGGCTGATCCCCTTTAATACCATCTTGCTGTCGTAACCGAATGATACATCATTGAACTTCACGGAATTTTTAAATCTGGGCAGCTCCCCGGCGCCGATCTTCTCGATAACCGTATCTTTTGTATCGAGGACCTCGAATATTCTCGAAGCTGCCGCCATCGCCTGCTGGTTTATGCTGTATACATTCGTCAGGCGCTTTATAGGCTTCATCAGGGAGAGGATGCTCGCCAAAAAAGTGACGAATGCTCCCGCGGACAACGCGCCGGAGACTATCTCTTTGCCTGCGACCCACATTATAATAGCTATGCAGAACATCCCGACGAATTCAGTGATTGGGCTAACGACGCTTATCCTCTTCACCGACTTCATGGCAAGCTTATAGAACTGCTGGTTCTGATTTTTGAAGCGCTGCGACTCTCTACCCTCCATAGAAAAAGCTTTGACCATACGTATGCCGGATATCGTCTCGTGCAGAGTGGTCGTGATATCGGACATGCTCTCCTGGGACTGCCTGGAGATCGATTTAAGCCGCTTGCCTATCTTCACAACAGGATAGATGACGAGCGGGAATAGTATCATGCCTATAAATATCAGCCCCCAGGATATCGAAAAATACATCCTTACCGTGAAGACTAAACATATATAGACTATCAACTGTATCGGCTGATAGAGTATGTCGGTGAGCCCGGTAGAGATGGAGTCTCTTATAACGGCGGCGTCGTTTGTTATGCGGCTCATGAGCTTGCCGGTGGGGTTCTTCGAGTAAAATTCCATCGGGAGGCTTAGCAATTTATCGTAAATGGTATTCTTCACATCCCTGATGACGCGCTGGGATACATCGCTCATAAGATATGTTTGAAAGAATTCGAATAAGTTCCTGAGCAGCCAGAATATCATGACCAGCACGATCATCCAATTAAGGAGATCCATGGGAGCCATTGAATTTACAAACCCTACAGCTGATCTCACCTGATCGGGTATGGCCACACTTGCGGGCAGGATCATCTTCTTGCCGGTTATGATGTTATCTATGAGCGGGATTATCATGCTTATAGAAATACCGGAAAATACGGAAGTGCCTATCATACATAGGGTTGCGAGCGCCAAAACCCATATATGCGGCATAACGAACTTGATAAGTCTTATATATTCTTTCATAATTTAGTGGCATATGATACCACAAGATGGGGGCCTTTGTCAATACTTCGACAGACTCAGTATTGACCCTGAGCTGTTGTCGAAGGGTCAATTAGCTTGCCAATGCCATAAATAAATGATATAATTCGTCCCGATATGCGTAAAATAAAAGTCGGTATCGTAGGCGTTGGCCATCTCGGCTCCATACATGCCAAAGTATACTCAAAGATGAATAATGTGGAGCTTATTGGCGTGTGCGACTGCAATCTGGAGCGCGCCATAGAGATAGGGAAAAAATACAAGACCCGTAGTTTTGCGAATTACGAGGATCTCTTTGATAAAGTAGACGCCGCAAGCATAGTAGTTCCTACAAGCCTTCATTATAATGTCGCGAAAGAATTCCTTCTGCGCGGCATACATGTCCTGATAGAGAAACCTATAACAAAGACGCTTTCTGAGGCCGATGAATTGATAGAGATCGCCAGCAGTAAAGACCTTATAGTGCAGGTCGGCCACGTGGAGAGATTTAATGCGGCCGTACTGGCGCTTGAGAAATACTTAAAAAGACCGAAATTCGTAGAATGCCAAAGGCTGGGGCCTTTCCATAAAAGGGTGGATGATGTAGGTGTGGTGCTCGACCTCATGATCCACGACATAGATATCGTGCTGGGCCTGATAAAACAGGAGGTCGTAAAGATAGAAGCCGTCGGTTTAAGCACCATGTCAGACTTTGAAGATGTGGCTAATGTCAGGCTCACTTTCGAGGACGGCACGATAGCGGATATCACCGCATCCAGGGTCACAAAAGATGTTGTAAGAAAGATCCGCATATTCCAGGAAGAATCTTATATATCATTGGATTATCTGAACCAGGAAGTCACCATATTCAAAAAGACCGGAAACAAGATATTAAAAGATAAGGTGAAGGTTAAGAAGGCCCAGCCTCTTAACGAGGAGCTCAAGTCTTTTATAGAATGCGTACAGCAGCATAAAAAACCTATAGTTTCCGGGGTCGAAGGAAGGCGCGCCCTTCAGGTCGCGCTGGCAATCATCGAAAAGATAACCCCTACCAAGCAATAATGGCGAAATCTATTCTCATAGTAGCCGGAGAGCCTTCAGGAGATCTTCACGCCTCCCGTTTAGTCAAAGACTTAAAAGCTCTTAAGACAGACCTTATATTTTTCGGCCTGGGCGGCAAACTCTGTAAAGAGGCCGGTGTCGATATAGATTTTGACATAAAGAACCTCGCTGTAATAGGCCTCGTTGACGTATTTAAGAATATATTTACCATTGGGAAGGTCTTCAAAGGCATCCTAAAAAAGATAGACTCAAAGAAGACCGACCTGGCTATACTAGTCGACTACCCCGGATTCAATCTGAGGCTCGCCAAAGAACTCTCTAAAAGAGGCATCCCGGTCATCTACTACATAAGCCCCCAGATCTGGGCGTGGGCCCCGGATAGGATCGATATAATCAAAAAGTGCGTCGCCAAGATGCTGGTCTTCTTCAAATTCGAGGAAGAGCTCTACAAAAAGAGCGGGGTGAGCTCTGAGTTCGTTGGAAATCCGCTCTTAGAGGCTGTAAAAACAACTCTGCCTAAAGATGAAGTATTAAAGAAATACCGTCTTTCTAAAGATAGGCCTGTGATCGCGCTCTTGCCCGGCTCAAGGGCTATGGAGGTAAAGACGCTTCTTAAGATAATGGCGGGGTCTGCCGAAATAATCGCCAAAGAGCTTCCCGGAGCGCAATTCGTGGTGGCAAAGTACAGAGATCTGCCCGCGGCGCTTTATGAGGAAGCCCTCAAAGGCCGCTCTCTCGACATAAGGATCACCGACGGAGACTCTTATAATGTATTGAGCGTATCGGACTTCGCGATAGTCGCCAGCGGCACGGCTACGCTGGAGACGGCCATCATAGGCACGCCTTTCGTAATAACGTATAAAGTCTCTCTCGTCAACTATATCGCATATAAGATAGTCGCAAAGATCAAAATGCTTGGGCTCGTGAATGTTATAGCCGGCCGCATAATAGTGCCGGAGCTACTGCAATATGACGCCACGCCGGAAAAGATCGCCCGGGCCTCTCTCGAGATACTGCGCGACGGCCAAAAGAGATCGGCCATGATATCCGAGCTCGCAGAAGTCAAATCCTCTCTCGGCACCACCGGCGCCTCCCATCGCGCCGCAGGGGCCATTCTCCCGTATCTACAATAAAATTTCATCAATAAAATTATAGGTCTTCCTGCCTATCTACAGGCAGGCTGTAGACCTTGGGGTCACCCATCTTCAGCGGACATAAATTTGGATTGGGCATCCAAA
>Ga0268280_1000265_pt1 | contig 48487 bp, 39 predicted proteins | sample saktaG_9_FD_190139 | JGI IMG/M metagenome (GOLD analysis project Ga0268280, IMG submission 190139) | Saline water microbial communities from Sakinaw Lake, British Columbia, Canada - sak_2011_5_24_40m | ecosystem: Environmental > Aquatic > Non-marine Saline and Alkaline > Saline ...
CCGGCGATTGACAAAACACGTACGCATGCTGAGCCTCTGACCGGCACAGAGACGGTTCTGCTTGTTGAAGACAACGAAGCGCTTTTGGAATTGTGCAAAGTCATGCTCGAAAAATTGGGTTACGCTGTTCTGACCGCATCTACGCCGGACGAAGCGATTCGTTTGGCCGGGGAGCACGCCTGCGGCGATATCCATCTTGTGGTGACCGACGTTGTGATGCCAAATATGAGCGGTCGTGATATGCAAAAACAGCTAAGCATCCTTTTACCAAGTCTCAAGTTCCTGTTCATGTCCGGCTACACCGCCAACTTTATTGCTCACCGCGGCATCTTATACGAAGGCGTTCATTTCCTGCAGAAACCTTTCACCATGAACGATCTGGCCGCCAAAGTCCGTAAGGCTTTGGAGGGAGGGTTATAAAAGATTAGATTCATAGTTTCCGGTGATCGAAAAGACATCTCTACACACACCAAATTTATCTCTACAGGCATACCCACCCAATGCAATACATGGGACAAATTCCTTACCAGGCAAGAAGATGCTCGATGCCTGGCAAACCTTTTATGTTGATTTTTAGACAAAAGAGAGATTATAAGAGGCCCGAATATTTGTTTGTTGAATAGATCCTTTTTGAAGATTCCCCGCAGCAAGCTCCGTGGAATCTTCGCCCGCAGGGAGTAGCGTCTATTTTTAATTTTCTCGCATTCCCTGTCGCAAGCAGATAGAAAGGCGCTTGCTGTTCCGGTTCATATAAAATAAAAGGAGAAATTTCTTGGCAGATAAAATTGAATTTGTCCGAAACTACAATGATCTTAGTACTAATAAGGGATTCCAGTTTGAGTTTTGCTGCAACCGATGCAGCGCGGGAATTCGCACCCGATTTAAACCATCGGTTGTCGGGAGTATTTCGACGGCTCTGGATGCCGCAAGCAGTCTTTTTGGCGGAGTCTTCGGGAGTGCTGCTGATATTGGAGAACGGGTACGTTCAGCCTCTTGGGAAAAGGCTCATGACGAAGCTTTTGAAGAAGCAACCAGGGAATTAAAACCTGACTTTATTCAATGCCCTCGCTGTTCTACATGGGTTTGCCGTAAAAGCTGCTGGAATACCAAACGGGGTCTGTGCAAAGGGTGCGCTCCTGATTTGGGAGTGGAAATGTCTGCTGCCCAGGCCAGTCGTTCGGTCGAAGAAGTCTGGGCCCATGCCAAAATGGACGAGGATGATAAGAAACTATCCGAAGGAAACTGGAGAGAAACTATAAGGGCCTCTTGTCCGAAATGCGAAGCTCCGCTTGCAACTAATGCTAAATTTTGCCCCGAATGCGGAACCAAACTTAAAGAAAAAAATCTATGCGTTCATTGCGGGGCCAAACTCTCTTCCAGCGCCAAGTTCTGTCCAGAATGCGGGGAAAAAGCCGGTTGAGATGTTCTGATTGAGTGGAATAAGGGCCCCTGAATATAAATGTCTCTTCGATATTATTTTGCAAAAGCCCAAAAAACCCTAAACCTCATTGCTCCTTATGACAGAACAATAATAGAGAAGCAATGCCGGTCGATCCAGATCGCCGAAGAACAGTTGCAGGCAGCAGGCAGTACGGCTTTTCTACGCTGCTACAACGGATGCGAAGGGCTTTGCTGCCGAAACCTGGAAATTGATGCCGTCATAGGCTTCAGCGATTTTATTTATTTGCTTACGGTTGAAAGGCAATTACAAGAAAGTATTTCAACCTGCCTTGAAAATGAAAATCGGATTTTTGCCTCCGACTGCATATTTCTTTTAAACGGCAAGGGACCTTGCATCTTTCCACCGACCTCACGGCCTGAAGTCTGCATTACGACCTTTTGCACCGATGTTGAACCTGTAAAACAAGCGATTCGGTGTGTCAAATCGCAGTTTATGAAGCTGAATCTATACTTATTTTTCTTAAGAGCCAAAATGTTGATAAAACGAATATATTCACACTTGCAAGCCTAGTTGACAAAATCGAGGCTTTTTTGATTATCAGCTGCCGATCTGGCTTTATAGAAACGACAATAAAGATTAAACCCCTATCCAACGCAATATTTAACTATGCTTTCGGCATGAATTGCCGTTGTGTTTAAGAAGGGAATACCGTATTCGTCTCTGGTAAGAATAAGGGGAAGTTCGGTACAGCCAAGTATCAGTGAATCTATGGAATGCCTGTCGATCATTCTTTTTACTACCAATAAGAGCTCTTCTCTGGTTGAATCTTTTATGATCCCAAGCTCAATTTCGGAAAAAAGCCTGTTATGTATAAGCTCCTGATCCTTTTTGTCCGGCAGAACAACGGAAATCCCCTTCTTAAGAAAAGGTTTCTTGAAAAAATCCGATTCCATCGTAAATTTTGTGCCCATGAGACCGGGTTTCTTCAAACCATAAGCGAGTGTTTTATTGCAGGTCTCTTCAATAATACTAAGCATCGGAATGGGGGATCGTAACCTTACTTCATCATAAACTACGTGAGGGGTATTTGACCCGATTACCGCGAATTCAGCGCCTGCCCTGAATAGCGACTCTACTTTTTCAACCAGCCAGTCAGCCAGTTTACTCCGGTTTCCGGTTTCTAATATCAGCATAAGCTCTGCGAGGTTCGCACTGTAAATGATTATTTCGGGATAAGCCGATTCAATACCATGCTCCTGAAAGGCGCTTATAATTCTTTTATAATAATCTACAGTTGATTCCGGCCCTATGCCTCCAATTATTCCGATTCTCTTCATTAACTCCATCCTATCGAATTAAGCCGGTTGCATAAAATTACCGTCCCGTATAAATGACTATTGTGGGATAATAACCCGTAATAAAAGGGTATAGACAGTCACGGTTGTTTCGTAATGGCTCCTGACGGCCAAATTACTCTTTATGACATATTCGGTTTTATTTTTTCAACCCGTGCTCTTCTTTCTTCAAAAGTTCGATATACCAGGATGCAAATTCAAACATGCCGATATAGCGTTCATCCTCATTTATTATACCAAGGCAAAAATCGAGGACACCCCGGCCATATTCATTGCTGTATTCCTCGGAACTCCTGCTTTGCAGAAACTCCCTTACAAGCATTTGTGAGGTTCTTTTTGTTTTATCTTTCCGGATATCGATAGGATCTTTGGGCATCTCAAACGGATCCCACTTCTCATATCCCTTTTTTTCGATATGCTTCCGTCTTCTCGGGGACATGCTATCAAAAATGGCTTTTTTCCTGAACTCTTCATTCTTATTCAATACAGACATTTTCTCATCCTTTTATTTTTCTTCTGCCGGAGATTTATCCGCACCGGCAAGGCCGAGATATTCTTTATCGTAAACATTCAAAATCGCCATGGATAAAGGCACGAGCACTTCCGATAATTTTATATATTTTGAGTTGATATGCCTGACAAGTTCACCCGATATCTCATACAGCTTTTTTTGAATGGCATCCATGTTGACAGTCTGATAGCTCTTTCCTTCTTTGAAATCCGACAAGCCACATGTGTGCCCTGCCCCGCCTATAGATACCGGTATCCCGTAAAATCTGCACGTTATCGGTCTGAATTCATAAAGATCACAGCAATCCTCTTCATTTAGAAGAGGGCATCTAATTCTTTTTGTGGCAAGTTCTTTGATTATTTCATCTTCGCTCTTTCCTGATTTAAGCTCATTATACGCTTTTTTCTTCAGCTTAAACACCGCTCTGTCGGCTATGTTCGCCTTTTTTTCCAGTTTTTCCTTTTTTTTGCCATCAAAGCTTTCCCCTACCTTATGATTTATATATAATGCTTCGATAAGTGTGAGATCAAACAAAGCGTAACAGCAATCCGAACAATTTATTTTACATTTTACGCATTCAGGATTGTTGTCCCTGACTTTATTAAAAGCATTATCCGCCATCGCAACAACTGCCTCGTACTTTTTAAAAAACTGAGTGAATTCTATGTTCAAAATAAGCTCCTTAAATATATTTGATTATAATGTTTCACGTGAAACATTATTTTCCTATGCAAAACTGACTGAAAATCTGATCCAGAATATCAGCTTTTATGTTTTTTCCAATAACTTCATTTAATGAACCGATGGCTTCTCCAAGATCTATCGATACCATTTCATAAGGCAAACCGGATTTTAATCCTTTCAAAACCGAAACAATCTTTTCCAAAGATTTCTCAACAGCTATCTTTTGACGCAGATTTGGAACAATCGATATAGAATCATAGTCAATCTTATTAATAAATATGTCCTTGATTATTTCTTTCAGAAAATCAATCCCGATATTATGCAAAGCCGATATTATTACACATGGCAATGCTTTTAAATCATGCTGCAGTATTATTTCCCGGTTTTCCGGCAGCAGATCGATCTTATTAATAACAATAACAACATGCTTTTCTTTAATACTCTCATATATCTTGAGATCTTCTTCCACAAACAGAGAAACAGCATCTGCCATAAAAAGAATAATATCCGAATTTTTTATCTGTTCCCTTGTTTTTATAATTCCAATGGTTTCAACCGGATCAAGGGTATCATGCAGGCCGGCTGTATCTGCAATAACAGCGGGCATCCCGGATATAATAAAATCTTCTTCGATAATATCCCTTGTTGTTCCGGGAACAGAAGTTACAATCGCTCTGTCTGTTTTTAAAAGCCGGTTCATCAGGCTTGATTTTCCTACATTTGGCCTTCCGACTATAGCAATCCTTATGCCCTCTCTTAAAATATGCCCTTCATTATAGCCAAGTATCAGCTCATTTAATCTGCCGATTATGTTGTTTTCAATGATTCTTGCTTCCGAATCAAGGTTTAACGCTTCAACTTCTTCAGGAAAATCTATAGCCGCTTCAATTTTCACCATAAAGCCGTTTAATAGATTCAATATCGCTTCAACGCAATTCCTTAAATCTCCTTCAGCCTGTGCGTTTACAAATTCAAGAGCTTTTTTGGTTTTTGCATTAATAATATCGATTACCGCTTCAGCCTGTGTAAGATCCAGTCTTCCGCTTATAAAAGCCCTTTTTGTAAACTCTCCGGGCATGGCTAGCCTTGCTCCCTGTCTGATTATAATGTCGAGAACAGTTCTTAAAAGGATAAGACCGGAATGAACATTTATTTCAACAACATCTTCCCTGGTATATGAATGAGGTGCAAGCATTACAGAAACAAGCACCTCATCAAGGGCTTTCCCGCTTTCAGGATCGAAAACGTGCCCATGATAAAGCTTATGAGATTCTTTTCGTAAGTCAGAAATTGTTTCCTGCGTTTTTCTGCCCCTCAAGGGAGCACTGAAAAGAGTCCCGTTTATCAGAGTTGCGTTTTTGAATTTATCTGTTTTGGATGATCTTCTGAATACGGACGAGGCAATCGGTATGGCTTTTGTTCCGGATATTTTTATAATCCCTATCCCGCCGCCGCCTATGGGGGTTGATATGGCAGCAATAGTATCATTTTCCATCTATTCAATCCGGACAGCCCCAAAGGACACCTGCTCATTGCTGCAGATATCGTGCGGTCTAATGTGTCTTTGCGTGACAACCAAGGGGCGTTTCTTAAGGTGCTGTTTCTTGCGGCTCGTTTAGGCCATGCCCTGATCAAGCCTCCTGTCTAATTTCTAAACACAAAATCGATCAACACAGAGCTTAAATAACCCGCTCTGTCAGCCTTTTTATTCTTGGATAAATAACAATTTTTTTAATAAAACCCTCACCGACACTATGTGTTTTTATATCACCGTCATTCTTTAAAGACAGGTGGATTATTCTTCTAATCATAATCTTTAATTGCCATGTCCGGCAGAAAGAGCCGTACCAAAAGGTTCGGAAATGTAATGTTTGTTTATTTTCGTCGCCTAAGCAGTTTTCCTTAAAATGATATATTGCTGAAGGATGGATATAACATTGTTAAAAAGCCAGTACAAAACCAGACCGGCAGAAAAATTGACGAATATGACCGTAAATACAAACGGCAATATCATCATCATTTTTGCCTGAGTCGGATCGCCTACGGCGGGAGTCATTTTCTGCTGTATAAACATTGTTGCTCCCATAATTATTGTAAGAACAGGTATACCATATGGCGGTTCCATAAAAGGAATGGAAAAAGCAAAATGAAAAAGCCTGTCTGGGGCTGAAAGATCTTTTATCCAGAACATAAACGGGGCATGCCGTAATTCTATGGTTTCATAAAGCATTCTGTACAGAGCAAAGAAAACCGGGATTTGTGCTACCATGGGCAGGCATCCTCCCAGGGGATTGATCTTGTACGTTTTGTATAACCCCATCACCTCTTCGTTCATGCGCTTCTTGTCGTTGCCGTATTTCTCTTTTATTCCTGCAAGAAGAGGTTGAATTTTTTTCATCTCATTCATTGATTTATAGCTTTTTGACCCGAGAGGCCAGAATAACAGTTTAATTATTATGGTAAGAATAATAATAGCCACACCGTAGTTGGGTATAAATCCATATATAAAATTCATAAAATAGAGGGTTGGTTTTGCAAGAAAATCGAACCATCCGAAATTAATAGATTTGTTCAAATCATATCCCAGGTTTCCTAAAAGCTTCATGCTCTTTGGCCCAAAGAAAATATTAAATTCGACTTTTTCCTGAGAGCCGGGGCGAATCTCTTTTTCAGGGTTCAAATATTGAGACTCAAGATATCTCTTATCCTTTAGCTTGAGGCGTATATCTGTTTCCAATGATATTTTCGGAATAATTGCGGCCATAAAATATCTGTCCTGGACGGCAATCCATTTAATAACTCCTGAATAAGTGTTTTTTTCTTCAATATCTTTAAGTTTTACCTGTTCAAGGCTGTTATTGATTAAAGCGCTCGGACCTTCGAAACTTTGTGAACCGCTCTTATCCGTATAATAACTGTTGAGAGAAACATACAATTTATCTTTTATGGATTCGTGGGATTGATTTATGATATTAACGGTTAAACCGATCAAGTAAGTGTCAGCAGATAAATTATATTTCTTTTCAATAATGACACCCTGCGGAGATTTCCAGTAAAATCTGATCTCTTTGTTTCCTTCTTTCAAATCAATAGCTTCCGAATCAGCATCTGAAACAAAAAGAGCGTTTTCAATGCCAGGAACGCTATTTCCGGCAAAGCCTGCCAGTATCGTTCCCGCTTCTACTTCTTTGGGTATCAGTTCTTTATTCGGTGAATCGTCGTTGATGTTTTCTTTGTATTTAGACAAGACAAAACTTGTGATGGCTGCACCCTTTTCATTAATATTCAGAGAATAAAACGGGGTGTTAATTTTAATAACCCTTGCTGCTTCACTCGTTTTTACTGAAGGTTCAGCATATGTAGGTTTTTCCTGCAATTTAATCTCTTTGACGGATTCAGGGGCTTCTGTCTTAACAGCCTGCTGTTCCACTGCGGCTAGTTCTACTTTTGTTTCTGGTTTTTTATCATTATAAAAAAAACTCCAGGCTAAAAAAACTAAAAATGAGAGCGCTACCGCTATAATAAAACGTGCCTGATCCATTAAAACCTCCCCGATATCGTTCGGTGCTTATATTTAATTTCCCTACATTATCTCGCAAATATGCTTCGAGAACTATTTAGTTTCTATCCGGAAATGCGGCAGGATTGTTTGATATTGATGCATTAATTGTTTTATCTAACTTTTTGGGACCGGATCGATCCCGCCCGGATTATAAGGATGGCATCTCAATATCCGTTTAACCGCAAGGGATATTCCCCTGAAAAGACCATGCCGGTAAATCGCTTCATAGGCATATTCTGAACAGGATGGATAGAAACGGCAAACAGGGCCGGTCAGCGGAGATAAAATATACTGATAAAAACGGATAAATAAAAGAAATGTTTTTCTAATTATCAATACCTTCCTCTATCTTCTTAAAAACATCCTGCAAAGAAGTTATAAAAAGCTCAGATGCAAGGACTCCTGCTTCAGGTTTAGCAATAACGTTAATATCCCATTTTCTTTTAAAGCTGTATTTGTTCATTCGAAAGTATTCACGGATATGGCGCTTTATTTTATTGCGCCGGACTGAATTTCCTGCTTTTTTTGATACCGTCAAACCAAGCCGGGTTGTTCCAAAGAGACCTTGCGAATAAACGACTGTAAAGTATTTGTTTTTTACTCTTTTCCCGTTCTTTGATAACTGAAGAAAATAGCTTCGCTTAAGTATTCTGTCGGTCTTTGGAAAATTGAAGTTATTCAATTTTAAGCTTCTGTTTGTTTGATTGACTACCCGGAGCTAAAAATCCTTTATACAACCGATAAACGGGTCCTGCCCTTTGCTCTTCGCCTGTTTATCAGTTTTCTTCCCTGCTTTGTAGACATTCTTTTTAAAAAACCATGCGTTCTGGCTCGTTTGAGTCTGCTTGGCTGAAATGTTCTTTTCATAACCTACACATCCTTCATAAACATAGTGTTTGCTGTTAATATTGTCAAATATAACAGTGAGTTAAATTTATATGCTTTGCTGTCTGTTTTAAGAGATAACCTTATAATAACCTCGAAATAGAACATATATATATCACCATGTCAATAAATAATATTATAACCATCCTCACTCTTTATATATTTCATATGTTTCAAACTCCTGCAAATGATATTCCGGTTTTGGATATATTACAATCTGTCTTCCTATCATTTTTTCAAGAGAGACGATAAGATGGTTTTCTTCTCCGTGCAGAAGCTCGGCTATTTCAGGATGAACGTGCAGGGCAACCTTAATGCCGCCCATGTCAAGGGCTTCTCTCTGTATTTCCCTGTATATGTTGTAGCAAATCGTCTGTCTTGCCAGCAAATACCCTTCTCCATCACAGTAAAAACATGGTTCGCAAAGAATCTGTGTCAACGGAGACTTTATCCTCTTTCTTGTCATCTGGATCAATCCCAATTCTGAAATAGGAAGAACGTGCGTTTTGCTTTTATCCTTGGTCAGAGCCTCCTTCAGAGCATTAAAGACCTTCTCCTGGTTCTGCTTTTTTTCCATGTCTATAAAATCAATTATAATTATCCCGCCAAGGTCTCTTAGCCGGATTTGATAAGCAATCTCTTTTACCGCTTCAAGATTTGTCTTTAATATGGTCTCTTCCAGATTATGCTTTCCAACGTAACGTCCCGTATTGACGTCAATTGCAACAAGAGCTTCAGTTTGCTCTATGACGATGTACCCTCCTGATTTCAACCATATTTTTCTTTTCAAGGCACGCGAGATGTCGCCCTCGAGGTTATTCGCATCAAAAATAGGCTCGTATCCTTCATACAGCTCTACCGAACTCTTTAAATTTGGCATGAATGTATCAAGAAAAGAGAGAACCGATTCATAATCCGGCCGTGAATCGATAATCATTTTTTCTGCCTCGTGCATCAAAAGATCTCGCGCGGCCCTCAGGCATACCGTAAGCTCTTTATGCAGAAGTGATGGGGCTGGTGCTGTTTTGTGTTTTTCCTGGATATTTCTCCACAAATTGATAAGAAAGTTCATCTCATAATCAAGAGTTTCTTCGTGGATACCTTCCGCGGCAGTCCTGACAATATATCCGTAATTCTCCTTTCTTAAAGAGACAACCATTTCTTTAAGACGGTTTCTTTCGGCTTCGTTTTCAATGCGTCTCGACACACCAATATGATCCGAATTAGGCATAAGCACTATAAATCTACCCGGGAGGGTAACATAAGAAGTCACCCGAGCGCCTTTTGTGCCAATAGGCGGCTTTGCCACCTGAACAAGGAGCTGCTGCCCTTCGGTAATAAGCTCTCCTATTGTTGGTTCATGCTTTATATGCGGAGAAATAGCTGGTTCCTGAAACAATTCTGCGGTCTCCTCGATATAATCTTCTCTGGAATCAATCAGCTTGATTTCCCCGCAACTCCCGAAATTCAGGTCATCAACATATATAAAAGCTGCCTGATTAAGCCCTATATCAATAAAGGCTGCCTGCATGCCCGGCAACACCCTCTGAACTTTTCCCTTATAGACATTTCCTGCGATATCGGAACTGTTTCCCCGTTCGATAAAAAGTTCTGCGATTGTTCCGTCTTCAAGAAGCGCAATTCGTGTTTCATGTTCACAGACATTAACAACTATCTTCTTGTACATAATAACCCCTTGCCTTAAGATTTCTGATCCGTGTTTACCGCATAAACAAATTTTTGATTCCGTCGCCCAAACAAATAACAACACCAGCCATTCGAATCAATTATTTTATATTGTTATTGAGGTTTTAACTATCCTTGCTGTTTTTAACTGCTCTTCGGAAAGAGCAAAAATCCTTTTTAGAACTTCAACGGGTCTTACTATTTTTCCCGGCTCGGACGATAATGCCATTTCCAGTCTGCCGGAAGATATCAGGTCGATGGTCTTAACCGCTTCTTTAAGGTCACTCTTTTTTGTAATTCCTTTTTTGTTTATCCGTTCTATTACAACACATGAACTTATTTTAAACAATTCCAAGCTTTCTTTATCAAAACGCCCTTGGCACAATGTAACTTCATAGTTACAGATTCCATGCTTGTTGTCCGCATCCTTCAAAGTAGCTACACAATTATAAACGGATAATCCTTCCGGGAGCTGCCCGTTTAATTTCTCAGGAATTGTACCAGGTTCAGTTTCTTCTGATACAGTTAAATAAAGAGTTTCGCAAAGACTTTCCATTCCTATAGGAAGCGTGTCTTCAAAAGATATTTTAGGCATCGGATGAAATCCTTCCGAATAAGCAACCTCAATTCCGGCCCGCCTTATTGCGCGCAAAAATATGTTTATGAGTTCCAGGTGTCCGAAAAACCTTGACAGATCCCTTTTTATGAAATGAATTTTCAGTTTTTTAAAATTCGTCTTTATTGTATCAGCATCTATTGGTTTTATCTCTTCTTCTTTTCTGCTGCCTCTGTGAAGTTTTGGTTCAATAACATCAAAATCACATACGCCACAGCTGGTGCAGCCGTTCTCCCGGCAATCAGCCGTGACCTCCGCCCTCATAGCTTTATCAAGTTGGTCTGTTAAAAACTTCTTTGTAATCCTTGTATCAATATGGTCCCATGGAAGCGGCTCCGACACAGATCTTTTCCGCAAAAGATAAAAGTCCGGATCAATGCCCGAATCGGCAATTGCTTCTTGCCATAGTCTGTAATTGAATTTGTCGCTCCAACCGTCAAACTTACATCCTTTTTGATAGGCGGTTACAAGAAGATCGGCTAATCGCCTGTCTCCCCGAGCCCAAAGCCCCTCCAGCAGACTTGTTTTCGGATTCTGCCATTTAAAGTTAATACCTGAAATGTTAGTACTCCTTTTGATTTGCGCAATCTTTTCTTCCGATTCTGCAAGAGATATCTGGGAAGACCACTGGAAAGGAGTATGTGCTTTTGGAATAAACGTTGTTACGCTAACATTAATAGAGCTTTTATTCCTGATCCTGCTTTTGCGGAGTTTATAAACAAGCTCTATCAGCTCTTTAATGTCATCATCTGTTTCGGTCGGAAGGCCGGCCATAAAATAAAGTTTTATTACCTGCCATCCCATACTTAATGCGGTATTTACCGAATGGATTATCTGCTCCTCTGTTATGTTTTTATTGATAACATCCCTCAGCCGCTGACTCCCGGCCTCAGGCGCAATTGTAAAGCCGGTTTTTCTCACTTTTTTTACAAGATTGATTAGTTCGGGAGTCAATGCGCCTGCCCGCAGCGAAGGAAAAGAAACGGCAATATGCCTTGATTCATATTTTCCCATCAACCTCTCAAGAAGAGGCGTTAATGAACAGTAATCGCCTGTGCTTAACGATAACAGCGAGACATCTTCATATCCCGTAGAGGCAATCGATTTATTTGAAATATCAATTATTTTTTCCAAAGAGCGTTCCCGGACAGGCCTGTATATCATCCCTGCCTGACAGAATCTGCATCCTCTTGAGCATCCGCGAGATATTTCAATCCGGAGCCGGTCATGAACCGGCCTGCCATAGGGGACTACCGGTTCATCGGGAAACGGCGCAATGTCAAGATCTCTTATTATGCTCCTGATTACTCTTTTGTAACCTGAATACCTCGGTACTAAAGTTTGAAATCCGTTTTCATCATACTTTGCCTCAAAAAAAGAAGGTATATAGACCCCTTCTATCTGAGACCATCTTTTCAATAGGGCCTCCCTCTCATTGCCTGAATCTTCTTTCCACTGAATCCACGCCATTGACATTTCAACAATTACATCTTCCCCGTCCCCGATAACGATAGCATCAAAGAAATCCGCAACAGGCTCAGGATTACTGGTGCAAGGGCCGCCGGCAATTATAAAAGGGTGGGGGCTGTCTCGTTGCCATGAAAAAAAGGGGATCTTTGCAAGATCCAGCATTGTGAGTACATTTGTATAATTAAGCTCATACAGGAGGCTGAATCCGATGATATCAAACTTATTAAGGGGCCTGCGGGTCTCAAGCGAAAAAAGTGAGGTTTCTGAAGACCTAAGATATGCCTCAAAATCAACAGCCGGAGCAAAAACTCTTTCAGCAGCAATATCAACGTGTTTATTTAATATATGATAAAGAATCTGAAGTCCGAAATGTGAAGTGCCGACTTCGTAAAGGTCGGGAAATGCAAGAGCTACTGAAAGCTTAATTTTTGCGTAATCTTTCTTTACCGCGTTTATTTCCGAGCCCAAATACCGACTCGGCTGCTCAACAAGCGGCAGAATATCGTAAATGTTTTTCATGTTTATATTATTTACAAAAAGCCTTTACAGGGTTGTTTTTTATTTCCGATAACATTTGCCGAAATATTAACAAGCATCATAAGCGCGATCCTTCCGACTTCAGCAAAACATATGCCTGGAAAAAAATAGTAAAATAGTATATATTACATTACGATATTAGGAAAGGGAAACCTATTTGTCGTTTATCGATGCGTTCGTAACAAGTCGAAAAAAGGGAACGATAAGCTTCCGACCCTATAATGATACAACATTAACTCGCTGGATGTTACTATGAAAAAATGCAAACTTTTATCTCTTTTAAATTCGGATGCGCCCCTTGATAATGTGCTTATAAATGGCTGGGTCAGGACAAGACGTGATTCCGGCGGATTCTCATTTATAGAGATAAATGACGGTTCATGCCTGAAAAACGCGCAGATAATAGCAGACAAAAACCTGCCCAATTACGACGATATAAAAAAGATTTCAACCGGTTCCGCTGTTACAGTATCCGGGGATCTTGTCGAATCAAGAGGGGGTGGGCAGAAATGGGAAATTCAGGCAAAAAAAATTGACATTATAAGCATCGCTCCCGATTCTTATCCTCTTCAGAAAAAAAGGCATACCGATGAATATTTGCGGACCATAGCGCACTTAAGGCCCCGTACGAACAAATACGGCGCAGCATTCCGTATAAGATCCGACATGTCTTTTGCCATACATAAATTTTACAAAGAAAAGGGCTTTCAATATATTCACACGCCCATAATCACCGGTTCGGACTGTGAAGGGGCGGGTGAAATGTTTAAGGTTACAGTCATGGATCCGAACAAAATCCCAAAGACTGATGGTAAAACAGATTTCTCCTCGGATTTTTTCGGAAAAGCCGCAAATCTTACGGTATCAGGCCAGTTGTCGGCAGAGATGTTCGCGCTCGCCCTGGGAGATGTCTATACGTTCGGCCCGACATTCAGGGCTGAAAACTCAAATACACGAAAACATGCGGCTGAATTCTGGATGCTGGAACCTGAAATCGCTTTCGGGGATATTAACGACAACATGGAGCTTGGTGAAGAGACAATAAAATATCTGGCCGGTTATGCTCTCGCTGAATGCAGCGATGACCTTGAATTGTTTGCAAAATATGTCGACAACAATTTGTATAAAAATCTTGAATTAATAGCTTCATCGGATTTTGTGAGATTGCCGTATGAAGAGGCCGTAAAGATTCTCGCTGAATCCGGGAAAAAATTCGAGTACGAAGTCTCCTTTGGGAAAGACCTTCAGTCCGAGCACGAACATTTTCTTGCCGAAGAGCATTTCAACAAACCTGTCATCGTCTATAATTATCCGAAAAGCATTAAACCGTTTTACATGAGAGTAAACGATGACGGGAGAACTGTTGCGGCAATGGATATCCTTGTTCCGGGGATAGGCGAACTGATAGGAGGGAGCCAACGTGAAGAGCGCCTGGACGTTCTCGAATCAAGGATGGATGAGAGCGGATTATCAAAAAAGGATTATTGGTGGTATCTTGATTCACGCCGTTTCGGGACGGTTCCCCACAGCGGTTTCGGGCTCGGGTTTGAAAGACTCCTCATGCTTGTAACGGGCATCAAAAATATCAGGGATGTAATACCTTTTCCCAGAACTCCGGGAAACATTGAATTTTGACAGGGTGAATTCAACTTCAAAGCGCACCACTTAAGATACCCGCGAGACATTACGAAAAAATCACCAGCGACATGAATTATGGCGCCGGAGTCGTTATCTCTAGTGATTCCTATTATTCATTTTCCTTCCGGGAAAAAGAATCTGATCATTTCCTTGAGGATGAATTCAGGTTGTTCTTCCTGAAGGAAATGCCCGGCTCTTTCAACAGCAACAAGGCTTGACGTCCTGATATCCTGATGAAGCTGCCGCGCGATTCCAAATGGAAAAAATACATCTTTCCTGCCCCAGAGAATAAGCGTGGGGATATTTATTTTTCTTAAGCAATTCCTGTTCTCCACCATTAATGCAGGAGGAATATCAATTGTTCTTGAAAAAGCCTTAATCCCGTCAGTTGATGCTATCCAGGGTGATCTGAAAATATCAAGGACTTCCGAAGTAATCAGGGCTTTATTATAAAATCCGTTTTTAAGAACCTGTTTGAACACGAACCGGTCAAGGAACAACTTGGTCAGAAAGTTTTGTTTTAACAGGAGAATTGATATATAAAGGGCGGGGGACCACTCCGGATATGGGCTGGTATTCATAATAATGAATTTGTCGAGACGCTCCGGATGCCGGACGGCAAAGCTTAACCCCGCCATTCCGCCGAGATCGTGAACACACAGGTGGGCGCTTTTCAAGTTAAAGGCATCAAAAAAATCAAGGATAAATCCGCGAAGAAAGTTGAGATCATATAGGGCGGTTTCCGGCTTATCTGATTTTCCGTGTCCGGGAAGATCCGGCGCTAGCACATAAAAATGTTTTGATAGCCCAGGAATCAGGTGCCGCCAAAGAAGACTGCTCGCTGGCCAGCCGTGAAGAAGGACAAGCGGCGGATTAGCCGTGTTTCCATTTATTAGGGTATGTATTTTCAGTTTATTTTTTAAGGTAACATACTGATTTTCCATTTTTTCCTCCTTATGTTTTTAAAATGTTCTGGCCGGACGGCCAACCAACCTTGGGTTAAAAATTTTTCTTTATCTGTCCCTGCAAAGCAGGTCAACAATGGCGGTTTCGATACCCTCCCAGATGATCGTATTCCTGCACAAGTCAGGTTCGGTTAAAAGCTGTAGCCCCATACCGTCGATGATTCCGGTAATGATAGCGGCCAAAGTCTCAACCGGAAGTGCGGGGGTGATCAATTTCTTGTCTTTGGCTTTTTGAAGACATGTTTCAAGTGCTTCCCTGAATTTACCGTACAGTGCTGCCAACTCATGGTTGACAATCTCACTGTGTCGCGCCACGGCAAAGCCTTCAAAAAAAAGGCTTAGAAAATCAGGATCCTTTTCCATTACACCCCGCAACAAGTCAACAATCCCTTTAGCGTATCCTTCGGGCGTTGTGTACTGTTCAAACACGGATGCGATCATGGCAATGCTGACTTCCATGTTTTCCTTGATCACACGGGCCAGCATTTCATCCTTGTTTTTAAAGTAATAATGCAAAAGACCCCTGGATACCCCGGCTTCTTTGGACACAAGACTGATGGTGGTTCCCATATATCCGTTTTGCGCGAGGATCGTTCTGACTGCACTGAGAATTATCTCGTCTTTGGGATCTTTATTTAATACCGGTACCATGGTTCCTTTAATTAATAATATCTACCAGTTAATGAAGTGATCAACCGCGTGTTGGCTGGACGACCATTCAGACAATAGCAGGGCAATTATTCGCTGTCAAATATTTTTTAACTTTCCGAGCAGTATTGGGGACGGGGCAACATCTGGTAGAAGGTGAAGTTCTCGGTTAGGGGTCTTTAAAAAATGACCTTTACAGCTCTTCCCCTTTTATTACGGCTCCTTATGCCGGTCGCAGCATTTCAATGTTACGATTGTTTTTGAACGTCGGTTCAATCGGTTCTCATTGTTCTCAGCTTTGCAAGCTCCCATATGTAATCATACAGGTGAAGGCCTTTGCTTGCCGCAATTATCTCGCCGTCTTCGACACCTATCTCGGAAGACATGTATTCCTTTAAAAGCTGTATAGCTCCGAGGTTTGCGGGAAATCCGTTCCATAAATCCCAGGATCTGAAATAGACCATGAAATGCAGTTTTCCATATCTTATCCTCGTGTCGATGCCTCTTAAGCACGGCGGATCCCCAAGATAGAGAGCAGAGGGATCTCCGACAGTCATATATGCCTGATTTGTTCCGTGCCCGTCTTCTTTATACATCCTTATAACCTCGGCTATCTGGCTCTCAAGGTATTGCCCGTAGGTATAATCTTCATTGGGTCTTTTTGCGGAAGTCATCAGATATGGAAGGTATTCTTCAAGGTAACCTTCTGCAACGGGATTGGGTATGTTCAATGCATGCGGTATGTCCGGAATAAGCGGGCGGACACCCGGATATTTAATATGAACCGTTACATAATCAAACTCGAGTCTCTCCTGACCCTCGAAGCTACCTCTTTCGATTACATATTTATGTCCATGGTCTATAATGTGATATACGCACTGAAACCAGGCATCCGGAATATCTCTTGCCGCTATGGAGACAACATTTAACATGGCACATCCGCAACATCATTTTATATATCAAGCATTCTTACATCAAGCGCGTTGTTTTGAATAAATTCCCTTCTCGGCTCAACTTCGTCTCCCATGAGTATGGTAAATATTTCGTTGGTATCCACCGAATCTCCTATCTTCACCTGTAAAAGGGTCCTTTTTTCGGGATTCATGGTTGTTCCCCACAACTGTTCCGGGTTCATCTCTCCGAGACCCTTATAACGCTGAACAACCAGCCCTTTTTTTGCCTCTTCAAGGATAAAGCGGAGCAGTTCATGCTTCTCGTCTATCTTTATTTCTTGCGTCAAAGATTCTTTGCTCTCTTTACTTGCTACATAAAAAGGCGGCTTATCATATTTGAAAATATTCTGGCCTAAATTTATACATTTCAGGTAATCCGCGGAATAAACAAGCCCTGTTCCTATCTTGATTTTTTTTGTTTCATCTTTTTTCAGACCTTCCGACAACATTTCATCAACCATGCTTTCCGGGTATTCAACGATAAGTTCATAGATGCTTCTTTCCGGATTCCAAAGCACTTCACCTGTTTTATATTTTTTTTCTTTCAGGATATTCTTTATATGGGTCATCTTGTTGATGTCCTGCAGAAAGGTCTTATCCTCCACGCGGTTTAATAAAAGTGTTTCCACTAATTCGGATTTTATGCCGTTTCTGTTTAACCTGACTAAAACAGATGAATATTCGGACAGGTTTGCAATGAAAAGATAGAGGCCCTGGTCGGACATGGGCTTTTTGTCATCGCCGGTCAACAGCCTGTATTGCTCACAAAAATGCCTTGATGCATAATCATTTAAGGCGTGTTCATCTTTGAAATACTTTTCACTTTTCCCTTTGCCGATTCTCAAAAGAGGGGGTTGTGCTATATAGAGATATCCTTTCTCAATAACTTCCGGCATCTGTCTGTAAAAAAAGGTCAGAAGTAGCGTCCTGATATGAGCTCCGTCGATATCTGCATCGGTCATGATGATAACTTTATGGTACCTGATATTATCTATGTTGTATTCTTCTCTTCCAACTCCGGTGCCAAGAACTGTGATTATGTTTTTGATTTCCTCGCTTTTAAGGATCTGATCGAATCTTGCTTTTTCTACATTCAGTATTTTTCCCTTTAAAGGAAGGATCGCCTGGAATTTTCTGTCCCTTCCCTGTTTTGCGCTACCCCCAGCCGAATCCCCCTCTACAAGGAAAATTTCTCTTTGTGCGGGTTCCGAATTCTGGCATTCCGCAAGCTTGCCGGGAAGGGTTGCATCGGACATCAAGCCCTTGCTTCTTGCCATATCCCGCGCTTTTCTTGCGGCAAATCTTGCTCTTGCCGCATCAATAGCCTTTGACAATATCTTTTTTGCAATCGCCGGGTTTTCTTCAAAAAACATTGCGAGCTTTTCATTTACAAGAGACTCGACAAGACCCTTTATCTCGCTGTTTCCAAGCTTTGTTTTTGTCTGCCCTTCAAACTGCGGATTCTTAAGCCTGATACTTATAACGGCAGTCAGCCCCTCCCGCACATCTTCACCGCTTATTTTTTCCTTGAGATCCTTTGGAAGATTTCCGTTTGATGAATATTGATTAATAACCCTTGTTAGTGCCGTTTTAAAACCTATAAGGTGAAACCCACCCTCTATCGTATTAATGTTGTTTGCAAAGGAGAAGATCTTTTCTGTAAAGGTGTCATTATACTGTATTGATACCTCTACCAGAACATCATTCTTCTTTCCCTCAAAATAGACCGGTTTATGCAGTGCAACCGTATGTTTATTCAGATACTCCACAAAAGCTGTTATCCCGCCTTCATAGTAAAAATCTTTCTTTTTTTCGGATCTTTCATCTTCAATTTTTATCCGCAAGCCCTTATTTAAAAACGCAAGCTCTCTTAATCTTTTTTCCAGAATCTCGAATTCAAAATTATCACTGTTTAATATCTCTGTATCGGGTTTAAAATGAATTTTTGTGCCGTTTTTTTTCGTCTTGCCGATTATTGTAAGCTCGCTTACTTTTTTTCCTTTTTCAAAAGCCTGGTGGTATATTTCCCCATCCGTATATATTTCAAGATCCAGCCTTGACGAAAGAGCATTGACAACCGATACCCCGACCCCATGAAGACCGCCCGAAACCTTATATGAATCGTTGTCAAACTTTCCTCCCGCGTGGAGTTTCATCATGACAACTTCTGCAGCTGGGACATTTTCAGTCTTGTGAATTCCGACAGGAATACCCCTTCCATTGTCTTCAACGCTGACGGTGTTATCCGTGTGTATGGTCACAGAAATTAGATCACAGAAACCCGCCATAGCTTCATCAACACTGTTGTCAACTATCTCATAAACAAGATGATGAAGACCCTGAACATCAATATTTCCGATATACATAGAGGGTCTTTTTCTTACTGCTTCAAGACCTTCGAGTACTTTTATGTTGTCTGCTGTATATGTGTTGTTGTTTTCTTCTTTCATATTCTCATCGGCATTATAACGCTTAAGAAGTTTTTGTTTTTTTCTCCCTCAAGAAGACAAGGGCTTTCGTTGTCTATAAGAAGCATGTTTATAATATCATCATCAATAACATTTATGGTTTCAATAAAATATCTCACGTTAAAAGCTATCTCCATGGGTTCGGAATCATAATTTATAGTCATTTCCTCCTTCGATTCACCAAGCTCCGGGTTTGTGGAAGAAACCTGTAATTTTCCTTTGTTGAATCCGAAAACAACTCCCTTATAGCCCTCCGATGTAAATATGGACATTCTTTTTAACATCATTAAAAACATTTGTCTGTCAAGTTTTAACGAAAAAACCTCTTTTCTGTTTATTATATCTTTATACTCAGGAAAATTTCCCTCAAGCAGCCGCATAATAATTGTTTCATTCTCTTTTTTTAATACAAAATGGCTCTTATTATAACCTATTTTTATATCACCTTCCTGCTCGAGAAATTTTCCGACATCACCCAAGCCTTTTTTTGAAATTATTATTCCTGTTTCTCCCGGTAAGGTTAATCCAACATCACACACACAATCAACCTTTGAAAGCCGACTTCCATCTGTGGAAACCATTCTCAATTTTTTAACACCTTTATTTTCAAGACTCTCGAGATATATTCCGTTTATATGCGCCCTTTTTTCTTCCGACCCACCCGAAATAAAAACCGTTTTTTCAATCATGTTTTTAAATACTGCGGATTTCATATCAAAATAAGTAATATTTTCAACACTTGGAATATTTGGAAAATCTTCAGGATTCATTCCAACCATCCGGTATTCGACATTGCTTTGATTTATTATTTCAATCCAATAATTTTCTATTTCTTTTATATATAATTCATCGTTTGGAAAATCTCTGACTATTTCAAACAGCTTTCTCGCGTTTATGGCCACTGAGCCTTCTTTTTCAACTACGGCTGGATAAACCCCTTCAAAACCGGTCTCCAGATCGGTTGAAACAATACTAATTCCAGATTTTACAGTTTTAATCAAAACAGCTGTAGTAATAGCTATGTTTGTTTTTCTTGAGGCTATAGATTGAATCTTTGAGAGCACATCCACAACATCATTTTTTTTAATTTTAATTTTCATAATTAATTCCTTTTTTTTTATAATAAATAAATAAAGGATTTTTAATATACATTGTCAATAAGTTTAACAAGTGTTTAATATTTTGATTTTACACTAAAACAAACAGACTAAAAGATTCAAATATCATAAAAAAAATTATTTATAAAAAGGTAATAATAAAGCAATATAAAAGAATTGTTTAAAACCAAAAAAGTATCAACAAATAAAAGAGCATATAGAAACAATCAGGAATTTATCCATTTATTCATATCTGAAACAACATTTATCCAGTTGGCGGACACCCTTAGTTTTATAAATTTTTTATATAAACTATCTATTAAAACGTATAGTGCATCGTAAAGAAATATTTTTTCAACCACAAAAGCCTCGACGTCTTTTTTTGATTCTATAAAACCAATATCGGGGGTTTTCAGGTTGGACAGGCCCATGTTTTCTCCAACTACAGTAAAACTCCATTCTTTATCTTCTTTTCTATATGACAGGTTTAATTCTTTAACAACGGCACCCTTTTTAAGAGAGAGAATACCCTCTTCAAGACCGGCATCTTTACCTTTTATTGTTACCTTTTCAACACCATTATTAGCTTTTCTTTCAAGGACTATCTTGTTTCCGATCTCAAGAAAAACTTTTTTATTGTCGAACAAAACATCCGTTTCTGTATTGACTATGTAAAACCAGAGCCAGGTCAGAAATTCACCACCCAGAAAGCCATACCTGTAGTATGTCAGTGAAACATCGAGCATCATTACCCCGTGAAGTTAGTAGGAGATAAGAAAGAAAGAAGGTCACGCTCTTTATCTGTAAGACCAAGTAAAATATCTGCTTCAGAATAAGGAAATAGTTTTATCAAAGATTGATTAAACGACGCAGAAAAAAGTATTTCCAATTCTTCGTTTGCAGCTTTGTTGCTAGAAAAAAACCAGAGCATTGATTTTTCGTAATTCCAGACAACGTCGTAAACATTCGGGACAGCCGGCACCCTAAGAAAAAGAGTATCTATTACATGTTCTTTTACGGCTTTTTTTTCATTTGCGGTTAAATAACCCCTCCCGGTCTCTTCGAGTCTTTTAACCGTTTCAATATAAATAAATTTTCTGATGATCTTCGGGGACAAGCTTTTTTTGTCAATTCTTAATGAAAAGACAAACACCGTATCGATAACAAAGGAAGATCCGTTAAAATCCGGATTGAAATGATTATTAAAAGATGTCCACCCTGTATTTTTATTAGAAGGATCGTCAACGGTTTCCCTGAAGGCGTGTTTTACCAAACCTTTTTTAACCGTATCGAGAACAGGCTCTTTAATTTTGCCCTCGACAGAATACCTGTTTATAGATACAGAAGATGATAATAAACCCATAGATTATTAATAGCCACAACACTTTGTCTTTAATGAATAAATACTATATATTGTATAATAAAACGATTAGCCTGTATATATATTGATTATTGTAAATTAACAAGAGATTTTAAAAACAAAAATGAAATTTTTGGCCGATTTACATATTCATTCATGCTTTTCATTGGCAACATCAAAAAACATGGATATTGATAATCTCGGTATCGCCGCAAGAAAAAAAGGAATAACGGTACTGGGAACAGGAGACTTTACTCACCCCGGATGGTTTGAGGAATTAAAAAACAAACTTGTCCGGGACAAAGAGGGTCTTTATAAGCCGAATAATGCCATTTCCGGTAAAATCGATAAAATGATTCCAAATAAATGCAGGGGGATAACACGCTTTATCCCGACTTCCGAGGTATGTAATATATACAAGAAAGAGGGGAAAACCAGAAAAATTCACAGCATTATATTGTTGCCGGAACTGTCTATGGTTGAAAAACTGAACCGGAAGCTGAAGCGACTGGGAAAAACTGAATCGAACGGGAGACCGATTTTTACCTTTGATGTGGTTAACATGCTTGAAATGGTCTTTGATGTTTCAGAGAGGGCAATGTTTATTCCAGCCCATATCTGGACACCCTGGTATTCGATCTTAGGTTCTATATCCGGTTTTGATTCAATAGAAGAATGCTTTGGGAGTTTTTCAGAATATATATTTGCAGCAGAGACCGGATTGTCTTCAGATCCCGCAATGTGCCGGAAAGTTTCAGGTTTGGATAAAATAACTCTCATATCAAACTCTGATGCACACTCGCCATTAAAAATAGGCAGAGAGGCAAATATCTTTGATACATCGCTTTGTTATGATTCAATAATAGCGGCAATAAAAAGCGGCAACCCAGAAGAGTTTCCCGGAACTATCGAATACTACCCTGAAGAAGGAAAATATTACGCGGACGGACACAGAAATTGCAATCAGTCTTTCCTGCCGGAAGAAACGGACAAATACGGCGGGATATGCCGGGTATGTAATAAGAAGATAACAATCGGCGTGCTCCACAGAATTCAGGCGCTTTCGGATAAATCAAAAAGGAAAGCGGCAACTTTGGAATACTTTAAGACAATACCCCTTTTAGAGATACTTTCGGAAATTTTTCAATTGCACCAAGGCTCAAAAAAAATAATGATTTGCTATAATAAACTGCTGGAGCAATTCGGGCCGGAGCTTCATATACTTAATTTCACAGGCATTGAAGAACTCAGGAATTCGGGTATTCCTCTTCTTGCGGAAGCGATAGCGCGAATGAGAAAGAACGAAGTCATGATTACACCCGGTTTTGACGGAAAATACGGAAGAATAAAAATCTTCCGGGAAGAAGAGATTAAAAAAAGAACTGTTAATAAAAAACGGCAAGCCTGATTAAAGATAAAAAAGTGGGCAAAATGGGGCATCTGGTATATAGCCGGTTTTATAACCGCAATATATTGATATTTAATCCGATTTTTATATTTTCTCTTGCAGTGTTTAAAAAATTATGTATAATTTAGCATAATTTGGCGGAAGCGGATAGAGGATAAAACAAACGGGTTGTTGCTTTGGGAGCTGGTTTGAGAGAAATGTCTGATAAATTATTCCTACACACTGTATGGAGATCGGCGCTGACATGGATTTGCTCTGTTCTGTTGATGCTTGTATCCTGCGTTTCTTCTTTTGCCGTTGGCGATATATATAAATTCATAGATGAAAACGGAGTGGTCCATTTTACAAATGTGCCGACAGATCCTACATATCAATACCGGCTATTCATTAAAGAGTTTTCAGCAAAAAAACAGTTTCGCATGTCATCGTATTCACCGGATAAATACGATGACATGATTACAGAGGCTTCAAGGAGGCATGGGGTTTCATTTCCACTGCTTAAAGCCGTGATAAAGGTTGAATCCGATTTTAATCCAAGAGCGGTCTCAAGAGCAGGCGCCCTCGGATTGATGCAGATAATGCCGGAAAATGCAAGGGCTTTCAGGATGAGAGATCCCTTTGATCCAAGGGAAAATATTCTGACCGGAACACATTATTTCAGAGGACTCCTGGAGAGATTCAACGGAAAACTACAGCTTGCTCTTGCCGCATATAATGCAGGGCCCACCGTTGTTGATCGTTATAACAGCATTCCCCCCATAAAAGAGACCGAAGATTACGTCGAAAGGGTTATGAAATATTTTCATCATTTCAAAAAGGATGATTAACCCCCAAAGAATAGCGTGTTTGTTACAGGTCGGTATTCTAAGCAAGCATCTTTTTATCTTTAGGTTTAGCAAAACGCATTATAATACTAACGCCTGTTGAGATTCCGTGTACTTTAATACTATTCCGGTACGGGTAGGAAGATAAAGACTTATAAACCGGCGTTTTGAATTCTTTGCCTTATCTGACAGCGCCTGATGTTCCTGCCCGGGGATAAGGCGGCCGTGTCCTCCGTACACCCGTGTATCGCTGTCAAAAATCATCTCGTATGTTCCGGAAGGCGCATCAAAGCAGTAATCCGTAAAGGAGCGGGTTGGGTGAAAATTGAAAACAAAGAGAAGACCGGCTCTCCTGAAAGCTATTATTTTGTCGTTCGTATTTTCATATAAGAGCATGGGCGCGGAAGATTCGAGAAGTTGGTAACGCTTTGCCAATGCGATCATATCGCGATCAAAGTTTGCAAGAAGGCGGTATTTTAATAAGGGGTCGTCTACTAGATGCCACTGGCGTCTTGCGTAATGATATGACCAGTTGTTGCCCGGCCTGGGAAAATCAATCCAGTCGGGATGACCGAATTCATTTCCCATAAAGTTCAAATATCCGTTTCCGGCCGTAGCCAATGTAATCATCCTTATTAATTTATGTAAAGCTAGCCCCCTGTCGACCCTGTAATTTTCATCATTTACTGTCATATGCTCATACATATCCGAGCCGATGAGCCTGAAAATAAGGGACTGATCCCCGACAAGAGCCTGATCATGCGATTCGGAATAGCTTATCGACTTTTCTTCCAACCGCCTGTTGTTGAGCTCATACCAGAGGTGGCCGGTCGGCCAGTCTTCATCATAAGAATCCTTGACCAGCCTGATCCAGTAGTCGGGTATTCCCATTGAGAAGCGGTAGTCAAAACCGAACCCTCCTTCGGTTAACGGGACAGCAAGCCCCGGCATCCCGCTAATATCTTCTGCTATTGTCAAAGCATCCGGCCGTATATCGTGTATGAGTTTATTTGCCAGGGCAAGATAGGTAATCGCATCTTCATCAACATCTTCGTTAAAGTAATCTTCATGTGATGTGAACGATTTTCCCAGACCATGATGGAGGTACAGCATGCTTGTGACACCGTCAAACCTGAATCCGTCAAAACGGTATTCATCGAGCCAGAACCGGCAGTTTGAAAGAAGAAAATGAAGAACCTGTGTTTTTCCATAATCAAAACAACGGGAGTTCCAAGCACTGTGCATCCCGCGCGGGCCGTCATGAAAGTACTGGTGCAGGGTTCCGTCAAAACTGCTTAAGCCCTCGACTTCATTGCAGACCGCATGAGAGTGGATTATATCCATTAGGACCGAAAGACCAGCCGAATGCGCCGAGTCTATCAATTCTTTCAATTCTTCCGGCGTTCCGAAACGGGATGAAGGCGCGAAGAAATTGGACACCTGATAGCCGAAAGATGCGTAATACGGATGTTCCTGGATTGCCATAAGCTGAATCGTATTGTAACCGGCGGAGATGATACGGGGCAGTATTTTGTCGGTGAATTCCCTGTAAGAACCTGTTTTTCCATCTTCCTGCGCCATTCCAACATGTGCTTCATAGATAAACAAAGCATCCCCGGGGCGTGTAAAGTCGATACAGCGCCAGTTGTAGGAAAACGGAGGGAACCAGACCTGGGCGTTGAAAATCAGTGTTTGCGGATCCTGGACAACCCGCTTTGCATAAACAGGGATACGGTCGCCTTCTCCGCCGGACCAGCGGAGCCGGAGCCTGTAAAGGTCGCCGTGTTTTAAAGCGTCAGGGGGGAGAACGATTTCCCAGACCCCTTCCTCGGTTATTTTTTTTAATGAAAAGCCGGATTTTTCCTGCCAGTCGGTCATCTCCCCGATCAGGTATATTGAAGCGGCATTCGGGGCCCATTCCCTGAAAAGCCACCTGTTTTCCGAAAAACGAAGACCGTAATAATTATGTCCCGAAGCAAAAGCCGCAAGGTTTTTACTATCCCTTGTAAGGACGGCCCCTCTTTCGGATATATTCTTTGTCCTGTTTAAAATGGCGGTTTTAAACGGCTTCAGGAAGGGGTCGCTTTCATAAAACATTTGTATATTCTCCGGATCTGCTTTCAATAGGCAGCCTCCATGAAAAAGTATTTATCAAGTGTTTATCAGAGGGCGCTGCAGCATCTTTTCATAAAGATTTATATACTGGCGCGCCGTAACGGAATGATTAAAATTTGCAAGACTCTCAACCATGATTCTTTTTATCTGTTTTTGTTTTATCTTCTGCGGCATATTGTAAAAAGCCATTGCTTGGTGGATTGCCCAGAGAAGGCCCGGAGCATCAAAAAATTTGAAAAGAAACCCGTTTCCCGCATTTTTTTCCGGATCAATCTCTGTTATCGTATCATGCAGGCCACCCGTATCGTGTGCAACAGGAAGGGAGCCGTATATCGGCCCTATCATCTGCGGCAGGCCGCAGGGTTCAAAACGCGAAGGCATAAGCACGAAATCTGAGGCGGCATATGCCAAGCGTTCAAGTTTTTCATCAAAATCACACACGGCCACACGGTTGTGAAACCGGTGAAAATCGACGATGTTTTTGAAATGTTGCTGATATTCCCCGTTTGCAACAAACACCAGCTGAAGATTCCTGTGCCAGTACGAAGAGACAACCGTATAAAGAATTTCCGCAAGAAGCTGCGATCCTTTTTGTATCGAGTCAAGCCTTGAAGGCCAGAAAAACATCGGAGCCGTATCATCCTGCTCAAGCCCTATTTTTTTTTGAAAGGCGCGTTTGTTTTCAAGCTTTCCTCGAACAAAATCATTTTCGGAAAACCTGTATGGAAGCGCGCTGTCTGTGGATGGATTGAAAGACGAATCAGGGGCATTCAGTATTCCTGCAGCGCACCCGGCATACCATTTGTTTGATAACTCCTGTTTCAGGTGTGGTTCGACAAAAGCATGTTTTCCTTCGATTATCTCTGCAAGAAAGGTCGGACTGACTGTATTAACAAAATGGGATGCAAATATCCCGCTGGTCAGAAGATCGATCTGGTTTGATTCGCGTGTTCCCCAGTAATCGTAGGCCATGAGTTCGTAGTAAAGGTTCTGCCAGAAAGAGGCTGCATCAATGCCTGCATCCTCAATATTCGACAGAAAAGTTTTCTTTGTATGGATGTTATGAATTGTAAACAAACAGGGTATGCCGAGTTTTCTCGACACGGCGGGTATCAGTCCCGTCATCCAGTCGTTGCAATGGATGAGATCGGGCCTTACGCGTGGTATGATGTTGTTTATAACCTCGCGCTGAAAGGAAAGGGCAATTTTCATGTTTTCCCAGCCGTAGTTGGAATAAACATGATTCAGGTAATAAAAGACCCTGTCTTCAGCCAGATGGATCCTTTCATCCGGCATTTTACGGCGGATTAACTCCAGCTCTTTACCGAATATATGCGCCAGTTGTGCGCTGAATATTTCCCTGTAATCGGGAAGAGCAACATGAACATCGGCACCCTGTTCAAAAAGAGCGCTTATCAGTGCCGCAGAAACATCAGCAAGCCCCCCGGCTTTTGCCGTGAGATAGTTTGCAATATTCCCCATCCCTTCCGGAAGGTAGGTAACTTCAGGCGTTACAATAAGTATCCTCGGATTTTTTTTCGGGTCATCATTATTCATGGACATTTCCTTGCCGGAATTTAACACTTTGTTTGAAGCTCCCCGCTGCAAGCTACGTGGAATCTTCGATCGCAGGAAAGAGGGTCTGTTTTTTAAGGCGTTCGCTGTTTAGGTTCAAATCAGGCCCAGGTCAATAATTCCGGGGCGTTTTTTATCCAATCGTCGCCTTTTGGTAGTGCTCTTGCTGTAAGGCCGAATCTTCCCGCGTTGTCACATATTACATCGCATTCGTAAACGAACCGTCCATCCCCAAGGTTTTCCTGAACTTTCATTAATTCCGCTTTTCCCTCTGTAACCGAATCAACGGATTTCATCCGGCCGAAGTAAAGCTGTATTTCAACTTCTTCTGGTTTGATTTCTCCGAGAAAGACTTCGGTAGTAACTTTAAAAGTATCTCCTGCCCTGAAGGGACCGGATTTTTTTCTGACGGGATGTTCCAGTTTTATAAATTTCCATAAAGAGTGAAGTCTCTCGTGCTGCAGGGCAAGGGCTTTTGCTTCAGCGGCATTATCCGATAAAAGCTCCTGCAATCGTTTTGTGGAAGGGATATAAAACGTGTTGTTGTATTTTGAAACCATGACATGGCTGCAGAAGTTTTTCATGGACATTTTCATCGATTCTTTCATTTTATACACCCACTTCGGCGGAGAATCCCCGTTTTTTCTGTCGTAAAAGCAGGGTATGACTTCATCGGTAAGAATATTGTAGAGCGCCTGACTTTCTATGTTATCCTGATATTCGTGATCAAAATATTCTTCGCCGTTGCCGATTCGCCAACCCCTTTCTTCCGAGAAACCTTCGCACCACCAGCCGTCAAGTATGCTTATATTGAGCGCGCCGTTGAAGGCGGCTTTCATCCCGGATGTACCGCAGGCTTCAAAAGGACGTCTCGGCGTATTGAGCCATACATCGGCTCCCTGAACAAGGCTTCTCGCTATATTGATATTATAATCTTCAAGGAAAATCATACGGTGGCGTATGTTCGGCTTTTGGGCAAAGTGAACGACTTTTTTTATGAGATCCTTTCCTTCCTGGTCTTTGGGATGGGCTTTTCCTGCAAAAATTATCTGGACCGGATGTGTTTTTGATGTCAGAATTGCTTCAAGGCGGTCAGGATCCATAAATAAAAGATGCGACCTTTTGTAAGTTGCAAACCTCCGCGCAAAAACAATTGTCAGGGCATCCTGATCGAGAACGGATTCTATATCCCCCATCATTGATTTCGGGGCATTCCGTGTTTCATACTGTTTTACCATCATTTCGCGGCATGTACGAATGAGTCTTGATCGGTTCAATTCATGAACCCGCCAGAGTTCTTCATTATAAATGGCGTCTATACGATTCATAATAACAGGATTCCACGGATACTTGTTCCATCCCGGACCAAGGTTTCGGTCTAAAAGAAGAGATATCTCATATGAAATCCAGGACGGCACATGAGCGCCGTTTGTAATATGCATTATCGGTATCTCGGCCACCGGTCTATCCGGCCAGACATGCGCCCACATTTTGCGGGCAACCGAGCCATGAAGCTTGCTCACTCCATTTCGATGCTGGGCCATTCGCAGGCCGAGAACAAACATTGAAAACTGGCCGTCAGAATCTTTCCATGCAGGCTGCCCCCATGATAAAATCTCTTTTTCACCGGCCCCCAGGCTATCTTTAAGGGGTTCAATATAAGGTTTTACAATTTCAGCGGGGAATACATCATGTCCTGCAATCACAGGGGTGTGTGTGGTGAAAACCGTTGAACGTGGAACAATTTCGAGAGCGGTTTTCAAATCAACATTGAATTTTGAAATGATCTGAGAAAGACGTTCGATGCCCGCAAAAGTGCAGTGCCCTTCGTTCATGTGAATTATTGACGGGAAGATGCCCATTGCTGATAGGGCGCGCATTCCGCCTATTCCGAGAAGGACTTCCTGGGATAGGCGTTTATATTGGTTTGCGGGATATAAATTTGCCGTTATTTCTCTTATTTCAGGAGGATTATCGGGCAGGTTCGTATCGAGCAAAAAAAGCGAGAGCCTTCCGACCATCAGCTTCCAAACCTGGGCACGGATACCGCCGTTAGGCCCGTTAATATTTACGAAGAGCTCTTTTCCCGCTAAATCAAGGGCTCTTTCAACCGGAATAGTATAAAGATCTACTTCCGGATATTCTTCCTGCTGCATTCCGTCCCGGTTAAGAAACTGCCTGAAGTATCCCTGCTTATACAGAAGGCTGACTCCCGTCAAAGGAAGCATCAGGTCTGAGGCGGCTTTCAGGTGGTCCCCTGCAAGTATTCCAAGACCGCCGGCAAAAAGGCGGAGGCTCTCATGGATGCCGAATTCCATCGAAAAATATGCTATATCTCCTCCTGGTCCTGCTGGCGAATCCGAAAGGTTCTGTTTCGAAAGAACAGCGCTTTCAAAATTTTCTTTAACCCGTTTCTGATGGGCAAGAAAACCCTCGTCAGATGAAAGCTCCTCAAGCCGTTCTTTTGGAATTAAAGTTGAAAAAACAATTGGATTTCTTCCCGAATCTTTCCAGAGTTTCGGATCAACTCTTCTGAATAATTCCTTGGCATCGTGCTGCCAGCTCCACCAGAGATTACGAGATAATACATCCAAAAAAGAAAGAGATTCCGGTATTGTCGGAAAAACCTGAAAAGGCTGTAAATGTTTCATTTTATAGGATCCTTGAAGAAATAATTAAGGTGTTTTTGGTTTTAATCGTAAAAGTTTTGTCCAGACGCGTAATGCCTCGCTTGCCCCCCATGCCTGTGCATCGCAGCCTCTTGCTTTGTGCGGATAATTCCCGTCAAGAATTTCCGGAATATGACCCGTGCACCCATAATTAATAATCTCAACGGAGGAGGAAAGCAAAGATAAAGCGGTATTTTTTGATTCGGGTCCATATACATCAACCCACGCCTCGCAAAAAGATGGAAAAAGCCATGTCCAGGCCGTTCCATTATGATAAGAAGGCTTACGCTTGGTATCTTCATTGCCTGCGTATGTTCCCTGATATGGATTGAAGGGGTCATTTAACACGGCGTTGTTGTGTTTGATTTCGAGTGGGCGGGAAACGGGTCTGTCTGCAAGGCTTCTTATGGCGCCCGGAACAAGCAGTTCTTCGCAGGCGGAAAGGACTATCCTGCAAATGTCATAATCCGTAACCGCACCGAGAGTTATGGCAAGAAGCTGGTTCGGTCTCAGGGCGGCATCGGGTTCAGCCCTGCGCGCCGGAACTCCGGAGCTGGCATAAAGGCAGTCTGCAAGATAGCCTTCCCTTGTCGTAAAGAGATCACAGATTGATTTATGAACTTTTACTGCAAGAGACTTCCATTTGCCTGACCGATCTTGAGAGTCGATTCCGGAAAGGAAAGAAAGCGCTTTGTGCCAGAGTGCCTGAATCTCAATAGGATAGCCTTCTCTTGGAGTGCATGCGGGAAAATTGGTGTCCATCCATGTAAAATGAGCTGGACTGAATATGAGGCCTGAAGCATTGTCCATGTGTATTCCGTTTGGCGTGCCGGATATCAGGCTTGTTGCAATGGAAACAAGTATGTTGCGGATACTTCTGCCGTCCGCTTTCCGATCAAGAAAAGCGGCTTTTCCTTCCGCACCGATCAGATCCGAGCATGCGGCAAAAAGCCACAAAGGCGCATCCGATGTGTCTCTGTTTCCTGCTTCATATCCTATCATCATGTTTGGGATCGTTCCGTTTTTTTCAAACCGGGCAAAGTGTTTAATTACATGCTCCGCTTCTTTATGTTTTCCTGCCGCAATCATACCCCTTGTAAAGATAAGAGAATCGCGGCCCCAGTCCAAAAACCACGGGTATCCCGCGATTATGGATTTGAATGCCCCTCTTTCTGCGATATAATGGTCAATAGCGTGAGTCAAAGCATCTTCCATTTTCCATGATGAAGAATGTTTTGTATTTGATATATCCGGTTCAGCGGAAGGATCTGGAGAAAAGATTTTTTTATTTTCTTTTTTATTACCGACACAGGCATATAGAACGGCTTCTTCGTCTCCTTTCAAGTAGGTGTTGAAGTAGCCCGGGCTGAAAAGATCCGAGTCCGGATCAAGCCCCCTTGCAGCTTCTAAAGGCCTGTGAATCATATACTGCCATTCGGGTTCTGAAACGAAGACGCCTTTTGACAAATTGACGTAAAGCCCGTTCCCGTCTTCCGGATCAAATGTAAATCCGTCTGTATTTACCGATACGGCTTTCGGCCATGAGAGTTCAGGGCCCTTATATGCCTTGGTTGTATCGTGGAAATTGCGGTATTCGATATCGGGTCTCAATATAAGTTTAATTTCTTTGTCATCCGATAACCGTCTGTCATCGTTTCCGTCCGGCAATCTTTTGAAAATAAGGCGGATTGCATTTTCACCGGTTACCATATGAAGCGTTATATCGAAAAAAATGTGTTCACCCTGGCCGGTTGGTACGCGGTAATGCCAGACCCCGACGTCCTTGGAGTCTAATTCAAAAGAATCGAGGCAATCAAGACAAATGTCCTGAGAAAAACCCTGAAAGACAATCCACGTGCGGCATCTTGTGAAAGCGATAAGGCGGTCCACAGGATACTCATTATGAATATTTGCGGCTATGAGAGCGTCGTATTTGCTGTTCAATACGCACCATGAAACGGGGATGTGCAGCATGGCTCCCCGGCCGTTTGTGTCCAGAAAGACGATGGAGTTTTTAAGCAGTTCAGGCCGTGTGAAGGATCTTTTTACTTGTACATTTTCCGGTTCTGAAAGAAAAAGAACGGAAGCTTTGGCATGCTTTGTCTGGCCCGTATCGTAAACCGTAAGCTTAATGGTTAAACGATGGTGTTCGGACGGGGTTTGAATAGGAGAAAAAAGGGCAAAGAAGGAACCGTCCCGGCGGGGCAGGCCCTCTTCCTGGGATAAGACGTAGTCACGGTTTATTACGCGGGACAGAAACGGCCTATCAGTCACAACCATCAGAAAGTGGCCGGGCGGTACCATAACCTCTCTGTTGAGATCTTTCGGCCAGCGCCAGACAATTACCCGTGTTTCTTTGGTAAATGGATTCAGGCTCCTGCAGAATTCAAGCGGGTTATCTGAAAGAAAATCCGCTTGCTTATCGACGTCTAATTCTCCTATATCATTATACCCGTGATATAACCTGAAAACCTCAAGGGCTTTTGCCCGCATTTTATTCCGCGTAACTTTTTCAGGCGGAATAAAAGTATTACCCGGATTAACGTTTATTAGATCTGAATCTTTTTCATCCGTTGATAAACACAAGACCCGGCCCGGATCGAGCAAACATGAATTGATATTTTCTGAGGATTCTATTTTGATTCTATCTGATGAGATTAAATCAAAGTAAGCCGTTCCGTCCATTCCCGCTTTTTGAGAGTTCCAGGAAGCGGTCGTTTTATTTTTGTCATCAAGATTGACAACTATAAGAAGCTTTTTCCCCGTGGGAAGATTATGGCGAAGGAGAACCATATGATTTCCGGGGTCCTGTCCGATCAAGCTTAAATCTGTTTTGTCGAAAAAGGCAGGATGGGTTTTTAAGATATCTGAAAGTCGTTTTAAATGATCAACCTGATTATCTTTTGCACCCCAGTTAAGGGAAGAGGCGCCGTGTACATCGATCTTTTCCTCGGCAAGCCATTCCGCTCCGTTTGCAAAACCAAAGGATCCTTCCGGAGAGGAAAGAGCAGACAAAGCGGTTCGCATCATGGCATACGTTTTCGATCGGGAAGCAAGCCTGTTATTGTCATGCGTTTCTGCAAAGTTTACAAGAATCCCGTCTTCACCGGAAATGCCGATTGCACCGGGAAGATAATTTTCTATCTGACCGCGATCGTAATTTTGAAACAATTCGGAGTAGGCCCAGTTAAAATTACCTGCGTTCAGAATATCCCGTGTTACAGATATTTTTCCACCAAGTCCTTCCAGCAGGAAAATGGTATCCGGGAACTGTTCCCTGACTGAAGAGACGATGAATCGCCAGGCAGGAACGGGAATCATGTAGCCAGCATCACAGCGGAAACCGTCAACTCCTCTTCGGCACCAAGTCAGGAATACATCTGCCATGTATTTCCATAGATCCTTCTCTGAGTAGTTGAGCATTGTGAGGTCTTCCCAACGCACACCCCATGCGCCGGGGACTTCGATACGCCCGTCATTGCCACGCACGAGCCACTCTGGATGAGTTTCGTGCAGGGAGGCCCCCCACCCCGTGTGGTTAATGGCGATATCTATGAAAATTTTTGCACTGCGCGCATGGACAGCATCAATCAGTTCTATGAATTGTTCAAGAGGAGTTGCGCGGGTATCGAATTCTGCCAGCGCAGGATCGACGGATGTAAACCCCAAAGCCGCAAAAGGGCTTCCGAAACGGCCCATGCGGGCGTAGGTTGTCGGAGTGGGGTTAATCGGAAGAAGTTGAATGATTCTGATTCCCAGCCAGCCTATAATAAAATCGAGTTCCCGAATGAGATCGCGGAAGGTTCCCGATTTAGGGATTACGGTATATCCTTTTCCGTCAAGGTTTTGTATCCATTTTTCTTCAGTTGGGTCCGGGATGCCCATGCCGTCTTTGTTGGGACCAAACTGCCTTACGAAAGCATTGTAAATGATATTGGCGCAACAGGAGCCGGCCGGTTCCACATTGATTATGGTATTGGGGCCTTCGGGCCAGACAGGATTTACGTCGCCATCTTTCAAAAAAAAGCATTTTGCTTCAAAGTGCCCGACTTCGCATAAAGGAACGGTTATCCGGAAATATACTTCACTGATCTTCTTCATGGGAAGGTCGAACCAGCCCCTTCCAAGAGGCGGCTCATCGTAAAGGACTTCTCTTATTATTTCGTTCCTGCCGGTTCCGGCATGACCCAGGTTTGTGCGGAGCCAGGCGCTTCCTTTCAGGGGAGCCGGAAGAGTTAGCGTGAAAGTCTGTGTGTCACCCTTAAACATCAGTATGTGTGTACCCGGAGACGGATTTTGTGATCCCCGGATTAAATTTACCATTATCAATTATTCCTCGAAAACATGTTTTACAAGATGTCCAAGCTCCGGAAATATCAAGTTTTTGCACGCAAGCTTGCAGGCTTTAAGGCTGCCCGGCATGCAAAAAACTATGGTTTTTCCGATAACCCCCGCTGTGGCGCGGGATAATAATGCCGCCGAGTCTATCTCTTCAAAACTAAGCTGGCAGAAAAGAGGCCCGAACGCAGTAAGTTCTTTTTCAAATAAAGGGCGTACAGCTTCAATTGTCACATCCTTACCGGTAATCCCTGTGCCGCCAGTCAATAAGAGAGCCTGAGCGTTACGGTCATGAATAGCTTTTCCAATTGTCTCGGTTATTCCGTAAACGTCATCAGGAACAACCTTATAGAAGACAATATCATGCCCTTCTTGTATTGCCGTTTTTTTTATCCAGCCTCCGCTTTCATCGTTCTCTTCAGACCTTGTTGTTGAAACCGAAATGACGCCTATTCGAATCCTTCCCGGGGCATTTTTTTTGTGTTCGTTTACGCCCATAATTTATCCTTTTTCCAATACGACCTGGTCGATTCCATCGTGTTCGGACAAAAGCACATTTACTGTTTCAAGTTTCCTTGTCGCGATCTGTTTGCCGACATAGTTTGCCTGAACAGGAAGCTCTCTGTGCCCTCTGTCGACAAGGACGGCGAGCTCTATACGGTCCGGCCTTCCGTAATCCATGATCGCATCCATGGCCGCTCGTATCGTCCTGCCGGTAAAGAGTACATCATCGACAAGAACTATCTGCTTTTCATCGATTGAAAAGAAAATATCGGTAGCCTGGACGACCGGATGATGGCTTATTCTGGTCCAATCGTCCCGGTAAAGAGTGATGTCTATTACTCCGGCCGGTATTTCAATGCCTTCTGTTTTTTTGATTAAAGCCTGTATCCTTCTGGCAAGAAAAACGCCGCGTGTTTGAATTCCGATAAGGGACAGGTTTTCGGTACCTTTGTGAACCTCAAGTATTTCATGGGTAATTCTGGTGATAATACGCTCAATATCCGCTGCATCAAGTATTGGATATGATTTTTTCATGGCTTCTCCGGTATTGGGTCTGGTAAGGTTGATAAGCTTTACCTTATATGATAATAACTAACATAAATAACATATATTATTATATCATACGTGTTTTTTTGTTCAAGAGCTAAATGACAATCTTAATCCGATTAATGTCTGTTCGAATAGCCTTGATTTTACATAATATTTTATCTAATGTGGATTCATGATGATGGTTTCGTAAAAAGTCCCGATATGCTCACTTTCCCAAAAAGCGCAAAGCCAATTGCATATTATTTTTACGGCTTCATCAATAATTGAATGTTTCATTACGGACTCGGATAATAAGTCAATTTATTGACAGAAATGTTGTATGAAGGGCAATATCGTATGCTTTCACCTTATTCCGGCATAATACTGGCAGGCGGGCTTAATTCCCGTTTTTCGGGTGCCAATAAAGCCTTTATTCAGATCGGGAATAAGCGAATTCTTGATAATATTTACGATGTTTTCAGAGAGCTTTTTGAAGAAATAATTCTGGTTACAAACGATCCGTTAAAATATCTTGGCTGGGATCTGAAAATTGTGACGGACATTTATCCTGCAAGAAGTTCTCTTACAGGCATCCATGCCGGACTCTTTTATGCAACCAGCTCTCATTCTTTTATTACGGCCTGTGACACTCCCTTCTTAAAAAAAGAGCTGATCGAAACCATTATTTGCGCTGTTGAACTGCAAACAGACATAATTATTCCCGAAACTTCTGCAGGAATAGAGCCTCTTTGTGCCGTTTATTCAAAAAGATGTTTGAAACAGATAGAAAATCAGCTTGATAAGCAGGAATATAAAATTCAAAAATTTTTCAACAAGGTTCGTGTCAAAAAATTATCAGACAACGAATTACGGGCAAATGATCCGGAATTGACATCTTTTTTTAATGTCAATAACCCAGCTTCACTTGAAAAGGCAAAAGAGATTAAAACAGGTTAATAGTTGCTGTTTTAATGCAAGCGGAGAATAAATATGAATCAGTCAATACTGATTAATAAAATAAAAAAGCATCCTGAGTATAACAGGGTTGGGATGATATTATGCCACAACGGGGTAGTAAGAGGAACATCCCGTGACGGGCGCAAAGTATCGGGGCTTAAAATCGCGGTCAATCACACAAAATTAAAGAAGATTATAGATGAAAATAAAAAGAGACCGGGAATTGTCGAGATACTTGTTGAGATTGCGGAAAACAAAGAACTTTCCGTAGGAGACGATGTCATGCTTCTTGTTGTTGCAGGAGATATCCGTGAAAATGTGATTATGACTCTGAGTGATACTCTTAATGCAATTAAAACAACGGTAACAAAAAAAACCGAGTTTTATTTGTAATGTGTCAACAAAAAGTCAATTGCAGGCGTAAATTATTACCATAAACCCGGAGGAATCCTTTAATGCCTTCTTTTACTCATATCGATGAAAAAGGCTGTGTGCGGATGGTTGATGTAACTGAAAAAGAGCCGACAAACAGGACTGCTGTTGCACAGGGAATTGTCTACATGAAACCGGCTACTTTCAAGATGATAAAGAACCGGAAGGTGAAAAAAGGAAATGTCATTGAAACTGCGCGGATTGCCGGAATCATGGCCACGAAAAACACATCAGGCCTTATACCGATGTGCCATCCTTTGAATATAACCCATGTAGCGATTGATTTTTATCCGGATGAAAGCTCAAGCAGCATAAGAATCGAATCGTCAGTAAAAATCTTTGCCCAAACAGGAATTGAAATGGAGGCTTTAACCGCTGTTTCTGTGGCTGCTTTAACAATATACGATATGTGTAAATCATATGACAGGGAGATTGTCATTTCAAATATAAGCCTTCTTGAAAAAGATGGTGGAAAAAGCGGTAAATTTGTCAGAACAAAAAAGAAATAGATTCCAAAAGAGAATTATGAATCAGCTTGCCATAAATAGTTCAAAAGCAGCCGGGCGTGTCAAACCGTCTCTTTTGCTGATCTGTATTTTTTTGGTAGCACTGGTATGCGGATGTGCCCCGATAATTCTCAGACCGCCGGAAGAGATCCCGGTGTTTGAAAAATTGCCGGCTTCCGAATACCCCGGGTTTGTTGACGACACAAATTATGTCAATCTCTCGGACAGCATACAGCAAAGTCTTTCATATCTTAAGAAAAGACCAAAAGATATGAAATTTAAGTTCGGACAGGATGTATATGAAACAGCCCATATAGTCGATTCTTTGGTGAAATTTCTTGAGTTTACAGAAAAAAGACCTTCTGCTGATGAATTAAGAAAATACATCAATGAAAATTATTATGTCTATAAATCAACCGGAAGCAACGGAAGCGGAGAGGTTCTTTTTACTGGATATTATGAACCCTTTCTGGAAGGAAGCCTTTTAAAGAGCGACACATATAAATATCCAGTCTATGGAACCCCGCCGGATCTCATTTCAATAGACCTTTCGTTATTTTCTCAGAAATATGCGGGGGAGAAAATAACAGGAAGATATACCGGAAAAACGGTTGTTCCGTATTATGACAGGAAAGAGATTGAAACAGGAGGAATACTTGAAGGCAAGGCGCCTGTTCTTGCATGGGTGAAAGACCAGATAGATCTTTTTTTTCTTCAGTATCAGGGATCCGGAAAGATTCTTCTCGATAATGGCGAAACGATAAACATTCATTATCACGCTCAAAACGGGCACCCGGTTAAAATGATTGGTAACCTTCTGATTCAGAAAGAAATCATCCCGCAATCCGAAATGTCTATGCAAAGGATCCGGGCATATTTAAATTCCAGTCCCGAAGAGGTTCAGGATATTTTGAATTACAATCCAAGCTATGTTTTTTTTAAAACGGAAGAAGACGGGCCACTGGGGTGCTTGGGTGTTAAACTGACACCAGGAAGATCGGTAGCTTTGGACAGACGCATATTCCCATTAGCCGGTCTTGTCTATATTGAAACCGTAAAGCCTCTAGTGGGCGGAAACGGAGAAATTACCGAATGGATAAAAAACAAAAACTTTGTTTTAAGCCAGGATACGGGGGGAGCTATCCGGGGTCCCGGCCGGGCCGACATTTACTGGGGAAACGGAAAGTATGCCGAAGTTGCCGCAGGCAATTTGCGGCATATGGGGAGTTTGTATTTTCTGATTCTGAAACCCTATCCGAATAAGAATTAAGCTTTTGGAAAATAATAACCGCACTATCATGTTAAATTGAAAGAACGGCATAAGGAGTCGTAACGAAATGGTCAAGAAAATAACTGCTATTTCGTAACGACTCCTAAGCATCAGGGAATGCCGGTCCTGTCTATTTTATTCGGTCTTGACTATTTGCCGTAATATCGGTACTGAAAAAAGCTCCGTGATTATAAGAGAAGTAGCAAACACCTTTGTTGGGGAGAAAAAAATATGTTTGGCATAGGAATGCCGGAACTGATTGTCATAGCAGTTATAGCACTTATTGTTATTGGTCCTGAAAAACTTCCCGGCCTTGCAAAAACCTTCGGACGAATGTTTGGGGAATTAAAAAAAGCTACTAATGAATTTAAGGAAACAATGGAAGTTGAATCCAATTTGACCGAGGTGAAAAAAGCTTTTGAAGATATAAATGAAAAAGAAGCTGTGGATAAGGCAGAAATTGTGCACGGACAGGAAATTGACAAAACAGAATCTGTTCCCGTTGATAACAACAGCGATGTAGAAAAAGAAGCTTCAAAAGGATCCGCTAAAGATGAAAGAGGATGATAAAATTCCTTTCACCGCCCACCTGGATGAACTGAGAAAACGCCTTATAACCTGCTTTATCGCAATTGGTATAGGGTTTGTAATAGCATACGGGTTCAAGGAAAAATTGTTCGAAATTCTGACGCTTCCTCTTGTCCGGGAAATGAGGGCCGGGGATAAAATTATCTTTACGGGTCTTCCAGAAGCTTTTTTTACATATATGAAAGTCTCTTTCCTTGCAGGCGTTATTTTGGGTTCCCCGGTTATTATATACCAGTTCTGGGTGTTTGTGGCCCCGGGACTGTACCAAAAGGAAAGGCGCTACCTTGTTCCGATAGTTTTATTATCTGTCATTTTTTTCGTTGGAGGAGCCCTTTTCTGTTTTTTTATTGTTTTTCCTTTCGGCATCAAGTTTTTTTTAAGTTTTGCCACAGACGTTATACAGCCACTGCTTTCTATGAAGGAGTATTTAAGTTTTGCTTCAAAAATGCTGCTTGCATTCGGGCTTATTTTTGAGCTTCCTCTTGTTATCGTTTTTCTGGCAAAACTTGGCATCGTTACGGTCGATTTTTTAAGAAAAAACAGAAAATACGCGATTCTGCTGATTTTTATTGTCGCTGCCATTTTAACACCTCCTGATGTTGTGTCGCAGATTCTTATGGGTATTCCGCTGATGATTCTCTATGAAATAAGCATTATCGGCGCCATATTTTTCGGTAAAAAGAAGGAGAAAAAGACGGGAGACTAGGCCGGAAAAAACAAATTGACAGACTTTTCAGGTATTGATAGAAATAGACGGAGAAACAGAGTCGGTAAAGGTAATGGTTTGTTGAAGTTAATTAAAGCTTGAAAGGGGGTAAACGGAATCAATGAAAAATAAGTCATTATTGTTGGTGATGTCGGTAGTTGGAATTGCAACCCTTTTTCTTTCAGCATCTATCTTTGCTGGAACGACAGTTCCTGATGTAATCAAGATGCAAACAAAGGGATATGAAAAACACGAAAAAGGAGAAGTTGCGTTTTCGCACAAGAAGCATTCCGAAGAGTACAAAGCTACTTGCGGGGATTGCCATCATGACGCAAAAGGCAAGCCTCTGGCAAATCTTAAAGCAGGCGACAAGGTTCAGAGCTGCATAGAGTGTCATAAGAAACCGGGCGAGAAACCGAAAGGGAAAGACGCACCGAAGCTTTCAAAGAAGGAAGCCCTTGAGTATCATGCCGAAGCCCTTCATGATAACTGCCGGGACTGTCACAAGGATTTCAACAAGAAAAACAACACAAAGGCAGCTCCTACGACCTGCGCAAAGTGTCATGCAAAGAAGTAAATAAAGTTTACAGATAAAATATTTATAACGGGCCGGTTTCTTTACTTAAGATTCCGGCCCTCCTTTTTTATTATCCCTGTATTTGACAGCATTTCTTATCATGGCTGCAGCCCATGCCGGTGTACCCAACGCATGAATGTGGGTATATGTGGCAAGAACATTCTTGAAAACAACGCCGTCTCTGTTATTGATAAGTCCTGATCCTCTTTTTAGCCTGAACACAAGGTCTTTCTCTTCACCGCCCCATTCAAGAACGCTTGAATAATGGAATTCGTGTCCACGAATTTCATTACCTGCTTCGAAATACGGATTATTTCTTTCCACCTCAACGATTGTGTAACCGTGGGCCTGGGGTTTTTCAGAAAATCCGAAGGATAAAGGAAGAAGACCGGCCATGTCATATATTACGCCGTCAAGAAAAAGATCTTTCCCCAGATATATCAATCCGCCGCACTCCGCATATATTGGGAGTCCTTTTGCAGCCAGGGCTATTAATTCTTCTTTGTAAAAGGTGTTTTCAGAAAGTTCTTTTGCATGAGTTTCAGGAAAACCGCCGCCAATATAGAGGGCGTCAACATCCGGGATTGTTTTATCCGACAGAGGGGTTGTATAGACCAATTCCGCGCCTTCAGAAATAAGGGCATCAATATTTTCCTGATAGTAAAACTGAAATGCGGAATCTTTCATAATGCCGATCCTGGGTTTTATTTTTAAATCTAATGCCGGACCGGTAATTTTCTTTTCCGATATCTCTTCCGCACGCCCTGCTGATGGCAAGCCCGGTGCTTCGAATGCTGTCTGTGCCAGTTTGTCAAGATCAATATAATTAACGGCCATCTCCGCTGCCGTAGCGATTGAGTCGGCTGCCCATTTATGTTCTGGTGTCGGTATAAGTCCCATATGCCTTTCAGGAAAACTTTGCCTCTTGAGTTTGGGCACTGAACCGAGTACAAAGACCCCTGTGTGGTGTTCGATACTTCTTTTTAATATGCTTTCATGCCTTGCGCCGGCAACCATGTTTAAGATTACACCCTTTATATCAACGTTTCTGTCAAAATGGATGCAGCCTAAAACAACAGCCGCTATGGTTCGGGTGCTTTTTGTGCAATCTAAGCATAAAATAACAGGTGCTTTAAGAAGCTTGGCAAGCTCCGCCGTGCTGGTAGTTCCTTCAAGATCTATCCCGTCATAGAGACCGCGGTTACCTTCAATAACCGATACATCAGCATGAAGAGAGTGAGAGCAAAATGAGGTTAGAACCCGATCAATAGGCGTAAGGAATGTGTCCAGATTATAGCAGGGCCGGCCTGCAGCAAGAGCAAGCCAGCCCGCATCAATATAATCAGGACCTTTTTTGAAAGGAGATATTTGTTTTCCGGCGGCTTTAAAAGCAGCAATTATGCCGGTAGATATTATGGTTTTTCCTGATCCACCCCTGATGGCCGAAATAACGATTCTGGGAAAAGCCATATTGTTCTGTATCATGCTATAAAGTTAATCTTCATCTTCTGCATGAGCTTGTTTGCCGATCCCTTTGAGACCGATCAAGGTGGTGCTTCCGCTTGACCAGTATTCAAGAATTTCTTCTTGCACCATTTGATTTACAAGATTTTTTACTTCTCTTGGTTTTTCACCCGGAGCCATTGCGTAGAAGTCTTTCAGATAAAACTTGGATTTGCCCTTTTTGCCTTGAAGGGCTTCAACTATCACTTTTTTCAAAGCTTCTTTGTCCATTATTTGGCCTCATAATAAATTTAACCGGGGCAAAATTGCCCCGGTTTGTTGTTTTAACTGCTAGAACTTAAACTGCGTTGTCTGGCGCCATGTAAAATAGGCCGGATCACGGAAATCATCGATGAGATGGTGAGTAAACGGAAGTTCGCATTTCTCAAAAAATCTTTCCCATCCGATTCTTTCAGCCCATTCACCAAGACGTTCATATTTGTTTGCGTCTTTAGCATAAGCTTCAACCATCTTCTTAATTACAGCAGTTGTCTGGGGCCAGCGAGGTGTTTCGTTGGGTAAAAATGCGACAACAACTTTAGAAAACTTGGGAGTGCTTATCCTGTTTGAAACCTTGCCGCCCGCCATGATTACTATGCCGTCGCCGACAGCGTCTGCAAGAGGCATCGAGGGACACATCGTATAACAGTTGCCGCAGTACATGCACCTTTCATTGTTTATGGCGACGCTGTTTAATTTTACACCGTTAACCTCAATTTTTGCAGGCTTGATGGCTGCTGTTGGACAAGCAGCTATTGCGAGCGGAATTTCGCACATCTTATCCAGATACTCATTATCAATCATAGGCGGTTTGCGGTGATATCCGAGAATAGCGATATCGGAGCAATGAACAGCGCCGCACATGTTGAGACAGCAGGCAAGAGAAACTCGCAGGTGCGCAGGCATCCTCATGCTTTTGAAATCATCAAACAGCACATCCATTGTGGCCTTTACGGGTCCGGAAGCATCCGTTGCCGGTGTGTGGCAATGAATCCATCCCTGGGTGTGAATTATATTGGTGATTCCGGCGCCTGTTCCGCCGACCGGGAACTTGAAACTTCCGCCTGCGAATTTTCTGCTCTCAAGATCTTTTTTCAAAGGAGCAACTTTCTCCAGGCTGTCGACGAAAAACTCTATGTTGTTTCTGGTTGTAAACCTTAAAAATCCGCCGCAATGCTTGTCTGCGATTTCGCAGATTTCGCGGATGTGCGTACAGCTCATTAATCGGCAACCACCGACTCTTACGGTAAATATTTTTTCTCCTGTTTCAGAAACATGAACCAGAACGCCCGGTTCAAGAATTTCATGATACAGCCATTTGCCTTTGTTTTTTGCAATTACCGGATGATAGAACTCATCATATTTTCTCGGACCGATGTCGGTTATCCTGTTTTCCATCGGTTTGTCTTTATTGTATCCTGAGGATATGAATGCCATGGTCTTTACCCCCTATCTCTTATGGTATTTTCTGAATTCGTTAATATCGCTAGTAAAGCCGCCTTCAACCTCATCTTCTTTCCAGAAGATGTAGGGATTGGATCTCGGCTCTTTAACATGCTGTGGCATCGGTTTGATGTTTGTCATCTCAAGAAGTTTCTGGAAACCCTGGCGTTTGATCAATTCGCCAAGTCTTTCACGGTTCTTTCCTTCTTCCATCCACCAATCCCAAACAGCTTCGATAAGTTCCTTGATTGCGTCATAAGGCTCTTCAACTTTAATAAAAGGAACAAGGAGAGAACCCATCTGGGCACCATCAAGAATCGGAGCCTTGGCTCCAACCAGTACTGAAAGGCCTCTGTCGTTGCCGATTCTTAAAGCTCGCGGCATAACGTTAATGCAGTGCATGCACCTTGTGCACTCTCTGTTGTTTATTTCAAGTTTACCACCTTCATAACGCATGCAGCCTGTCGGGCAAAGATTAACAACCTCTTTCTGTATATCAAACTTACCCCAGTCGCGTCCTGAATGAGCTCCTGCATTGGGAGCATATTCGCCGCCGACATATGCTTTAACAGCTGCCTGATCTATCCTGATGTCGTCCTTCCAGGTACCTATAAATGACATGTCTGAGCGTGCAATGGAGGCAACGCAGCAGTTGGGACAACCGTCAAATTTGAATTTAAATTTATAAGGAAATGCCGGGCGATGAAGTTCGTCCTGATAATCATTTGTGAGAGTATGACATAAAGCCTGCGTGTCATAACAAGCATATTCGCAGCGTGCCTGGCCGATACAATCTGAAGGAGTTCTCAAGTTTGAGCCGGAACCTCCCAGATCCTGATTAAACGTATGGGTCAATTCAAAAAATATTTCTTCCAATTGCGGAGTTGTCGTGCCGATAAAGATAATATCGCCGGTTGATCCATGCATATTGGTAATACCGCTTCCGCGTAGCTCCCAAAGGTCGCAAAGCTGCTTCAGGTATTTTGAGGTATAGAACTTACCGGCTGGCTGGCTGACGCGCATGGTATGGAAATGAGCAACACCCGGGAACATTTCCGGCTGATCGCAATACCTCCCGATAACACCGCCACCATAGCCAAAAACACCTACTATGCCACCGTGTTTCCAGTGAGTTCTTTTGTGCTTGTAAGAGAGTTCCAGAATCCCAAGAAGATCATCGCAACAGTCTACCGGAATCTGGTAGTCCACACCTTTCACGTTCTTTGCTCTTGTTTCTGCCTCTTGCTTCAGATCAGATACAAAGCTCGGCCATGGCCCGCTTTCAAGCTGATCCAACAAAGGGGTCTTATGTTTCATTGTTTTACCTCCATTTTGTTAATATGACTAAGAATACAGATTGAGATATTTGACGTCAGTCTCGGAGCTTGTGCGGTCACCTCCCCTCGCGTTGGCATATTTAAAGTATATTTAAGGATATTCCTGTAATAAAACGACATCTCGCCAAGGACTTCGTATAAGATTAATCTTGGTTATTGTCAATAAAAAAGGAGTGTTTATAACCTATTGATATTCATAAACGCTGAATAATTATAACCCTCTTTATGTTGTGGTTCAGGTTGATTAAAACGCTTTATATAGTGTTTAGAAGTTTTGAGAAAATATAATAACAGACAATAATAAGTTATAGATTTTTTACAGCATGGAATAGTTCACTGGAATGTTTGGCCAGGTTTCTACAGATAACCGGTATGTCAGGCGCCGATTGATTGAAGGAATTAATAATGGCTTTTGACAGTTCAAACAATTCATTCTTGGATCTGGATTGAAGATAAATTCTGAATTCATCGAGAAAATTATACGGAATCACCCCTGACTTGGATTTTATTATAATTCCTTCCCGGAAGCCCCTTATAGTTCCTTCAACCGACAGAGTATCAGCCCACACGATATTGCCGGTACCGTCGATCCTGTCAAGTCGCATCCTGATTGAGAGAACCACAAGAAACATGAACAGTCCTTCAAAAATCAAGCCCTGGTCTTTAGTTTGAACTGTTGGTTCAAAGAGAGAAGAGTGTTGTCTTGCAGTTATAAGTTTTACATCTAGGGAATCATCTGTTTGTTTTACGATAAAGTCGCCTGCGGCATGATGCCAGGGAAATATCTGCTCAAAGGTATGAACATTATAAAAACAGGTCATAATCATTGACGCCTGCATGTAAATTTCTATTGCTTTGTCGGCAGACACAAATAGGTTGCCGTTTAAATTATCCCATATCAATATTTTTTCTTTTCCGTCGGAAGGATCCTTTGAAAAGTGAAATTCGCTATATCCTTCAAACCATTCCCCGAGAAACATTCCTATTTGAAGGTTGTTCCTGCCGATAAAATCATCCTGGCCGTAGACGGCTGGAATAAAGGAATTATAAAATTCCGAATTAAGCTTTTTTAATGTGAAATATTCTTTATGAATACACTCAATACCGATTTTTGATACTGCGACATTTAAAACAAAAGGAATTACTGAATTTTCTGTAACGGCTTCAATTTTTGAAGGATGATAAAACGGGCCGTGTTTTTCCAGTGAAATATTTATTTCATTAATCTGTTCCAGTGATATATTTTTATTTATACACGACAGGGCTGTTAATATAACTTCATAGTTGTTCTTTTTAATAAAAGCGCCGGTTGCTTCGAAATAGTCTCCATAGGTTACAGAAAGTGAAGCATTTTGATCCGTTTTTATCCCTGTAAATTCTCTTTTTACAGGGAGCGGCAGGTTCCATAAGTTGCTGTTTGGTTTTAGCGGTTGTGTCTGGCCTGAAAGGAAAAATCTGAGTTGTGGATTTATGCGCATCAATAATGGATCATTATTTGTATTGTTCAAGTTCCTGCAAAATTTCCGGAGCAACGGTATAGCCAAGTTCTATTGCCTTATTGCAATGCTCAACAGCCTTGTCGAATTGGCCGTTTTCCATGTAGGCAATCGCAAGGTTATTATGGGCAACCGCAAAATTTGGCTCAATTTCTATAGCCTTCAGATTTGCCGCGATGCTTTCAACAACAAGGTCTTTCATCAGGTATGCATTTGCAAGAGTGGTATATGCCTGTAAAAAGCTGGAATTATATGCAATAGCTTTTTTTAATGCGGCAATTGATTCATCAAGATTTCCTTTCTGAAGATGAATAAAACCTATGTTGCCATAACCTTCGGAAAAACCAGCCCTTGAATGAATCGCCTGCGTGTTGTAATATAAACAGCCGTCAAGATCGCCGCGCTGAAGGCAGAGGCCTCCAAGTTGAACATAGGCTTCAGCCAGGCTTGGACTGCAAGCAATAGCATCTTGCAGCTCTTTTTCGGCTTCTTCGAATTGTTTCAGTCCAATCAGGGCTACGGCCAGATTATAATGGGCTGTTCCGCACTCCGGATTTGATGCAATTCCTGCCCTTTGCTGAGCTATGTATTCTTCTGCATTCTTTGCCTTTTCCATATTATATCCTTGTGATTTTTATATTAGTAAGTTAAAAATTATTTCCTGTGTTTTTCTGCCCCTCAAGGGGGTGCTGAAAAAAGTCCCGTTTATCGGGGTTAGGGGTTATTATACGAAAAAAAAGTTGTCAAGTAAAAATACAAACAGCACGCAAACAAAAGATCTTTATAAACGTTTTTTGCATTCTTTCCAATCAAAATAATAAATATCTTTTTTCTTGACATATCAACCGCTGTTTTCTACCGTTTTTACTCAATTCTATATTTCGGATTATTGATATTGCAATTAACAGATAAAAAAAGGGGGTTTTATGATTACCGGAAGTTTTACCGCCCTTGTTACACCGTTTAAGGATAATTCTGTGGATTACAGCGGACTTTCATCCTTGGTTGATTTCCAGATTACGAACGGAATAACCGGAATACTGGCTGTAGGTACTACTGGCGAGAGCCCAACCCTTACATGGGACGAACACAACAAGGTCATAGAAAATGTATCAAAAAAGTCCAAAGGCAGATGCTTATGTATTGCCGGAACCGGGAGCAATAATACAAAAGAAGCGCTTGCTGCAACAAATCATGCCGCAAATGTTGGAGTTGATGCTGTTTTGCTTGTAGACCCGTATTACAACGGGCCAAGCTCCCTTGAGATAAGAAAAGAATATATAAGTCCTGTTGCTTCGGCTTTTCCTGATGTTCAGATTATACCGTATGTAATTCCAGGCAGAACAGGAACTCAGTTGCTGCCGGAGGATCTGGCTCTTTTGTACAAGGAGTTCGGAAATGTAGACACTGTGAAAGAGGCGACCGGCAATATTGATAACATGAAGCGTACAAGAACGTGTTGCGGGTCAGCCTATACCATCCTTTCGGGAGATGACGGGTTAACATATGAAATGATGACCGATCCGGAGATAAAAGCCGGTGGAGTTATATCCGTTATATCAAATATTGCACCTAAAGCTGTAACTGAAATGGTAAAAGCTCTTGCGCAGGGAAATAGCGCTGAGGCAAAAAAATATAAAACCGCACTAGATCCTCTATTTGAACTTGTTACGGTTAAAACCAAGGAAAAAACCTCTTACGGAGATGTTGTTTTCCGGGCAAGAAACCCTCTTGCCGTAAAAGCGATCATGTCTATTTTGGGAATGCCTTCAGGGGGATGCAGGAAACCTCTTGGAAAATTGACGAGAAACGGGCTCGAAAAGATTCTTGAAACATTACGGAATGTGCAAAGCAAAAATCCTGAGATATTCAAG